>MDTD01051851.1_pt1 | contig 271221 bp, 220 predicted proteins | sample 811221 | NCBI WGS metagenome assembly MDTD01 (sample SAMN05326646, study PRJNA326480) | marine metagenome | isolation source: seawater | place: Pacific Ocean: South West | collected 2011
ACCGTCTGCGGTGCCGGCTTCATCCGAATGTCTGTAATCTCAAGCACCGTATCTCCGGAAGTCAGAGATAGATCCCCTACTTCCAGATCCTTCACTTCTACCCATCCCCGGCCCTCAATATAGAACGGGTGATTCCAGGTAGTCTCGATCTCGGTGCCATCGGAGTACTGCAGCACAAAGATATCATGGGTGGGCCGCGCAGATGTGCTGGTTACCTTGGAATAAGAGAGGACTTTCGTATCTTCATTCCAGGAAAGAACCTCATCGCCGATCTCGATTTCCTCAATCGGGCGGTAGCCATCCCGGGTTCTTACAAGAGTTCCCGCTACGAAGCAGACTCGGACCTTGAATCATCCAGGCCCGTTGCCTTTCCTTACTTCAAATCCGGATACGCTTCAAACAAAGGCCCGAATCGTTCATCCGCCGCTTCGAGATCGGTATGCATTTTCACCTGATCAATCAAGATTGTAAGAACTCCCAGAGCAGTCCTGGTCTCTGCAATATCAACACCCGGCTCATGGGTCTTGTAGTCAGCAAAGTCCGCATCCGCCCCTTCAATAGGAATAATGCTTACCCACATCTCCATCAGCTGGATCCGACTCTTATCATCCAGATGAAACACATAGGTATCTCCCGGTGTCACCCCACCGCTACTGAAGGTTACGCGGAGAGTGGAATCATCCACGGCATAGAGCTCGGTGCCCGGCGAGGAAATATGATAGGCCGGCTGTAGCCAGAAGGCATCGTTAATGAAATTACTGTTTGCTTCGGCGATTGCTTCGGCCAGTTCTTCGCCGGCCAGCGGATCCCCTTCCTCGAAGGCCACTCCCTGAAAGGTATTCTTGGAATATTGCACTTTGAGTTCGCCGTTGTCGAATTCCACCAGACCGCGCTTTTTGTCCCAGAAGTAGCTGTTCTTCTCTCTAAAGCGAAACTCTACCGCGGTTACCTGCTCTGTCCAGGTTTTCAGATTTGCCGCTTCCAGCATTTTCTTCGCCAGGGCATTGGCAGGTTCCCCGGTCTGTCCCTCGGGTATGCTCTGGCAAGAGGCCACAAGCAGGGCCAGAGCTATGGCGCTTCCTTTGGCGATCAGTCCTATTCCATCGATTCCGCTTTTCTTTTCTTCATGCATTCGTGATTCCTCTTCTTTGTTCTGTTCTACGATCCCTTCAAATACGGTCTGTGATGTGTTCGGGTTACCTTTGCGTCGTTGCCACTGCAGCTTACCCGGGCAACGAAAGCTAGGTCCGCCGGATTCGCATCACCGCACTGCGGCAACGGCCCGCGGCCAGAACGGGGGAAACCGCAAGGTTCAGGCATATACAAAAAAGGGGCCTATCGACCCCTCTTCCGCCTTGCTGAGAAAACCAGCCATGAGCCCTGCCGGGCCTGGCCACCCGGACCGGATTAGCCCTGCTCGGTTTCCCGAGAGCTTCCGTCTTCGCAAATAACCTTTCGCTGCTCCAGAACGCATTCTCTCTGTGATCCATCCACAATTAGTATTCCTTTGCCGGAAGCGCCGTCCTGAGCGAACTCGCCCTTGAAAATAGCGCCATCTTCCTTCCAGATATATTCGCCCTGACCGCCGCGCAGTCCGTCCCGAAATTCTCCTTTATAGACATCGCCGTTGGCAAAGGTGTAGATCCCTTCGCCGGTGCGCTTGTCGGCCACATAGGGGCCTTTGTAGATGTCGCCGTTGGCATACATCATCGTTCCGTTTCCGTCCCGCAGGCCGTTCTTAAAAGGACCAATATACTTATCGCCTGTATCATAGACGTAGGTGCCGGTTCCGTTGGCGCAATCTCCCTCAACACAGCCGGTAAGGGCATCTCCGCTACCGCGCTCGGTGGTTTCCGGCGTTGTGTTCGGATCTGCGTCGGTGGTCTGTCCTGAGCTACATTGTGCCAGAAACAAAACCCCGGCCAGCAGTGCGATTCCATAGAATGATTTGGCGATTTTTCTGTTTGTCATAATTTCTTTATCCCTGGCCGCAGTATGTCCTTTACGGAGGCCCCATTCAACGCTTTTTTGGATCTGTAATGAAAAAATTGCCTGCAGGTTGTCTTTCCCTTCTACTTATGCTTCCTGTGGCGGTCCAGGCCGAAAAGACCCGACAGCCAGAGGGTGTAGGTATAGACCAAAAGCTATCCGCTCCGGTGGCTCTGGACACAAAGTTCTACAATGAAGACGGAGAACTGGTGGAGCTTTCGACCTTCTTCGATAGCGATCGCCGACCGGTGATTATCGCTCCCGCCTTTTACGAATGCGCCATGCTTTGCACCGCAGTATTCGATGGTATCAGCCGGGCCATGTCAGGACTTGCGGAGAAAGGCTTGGTAGCTGGCGAGGATTACAGAGTACTTTCCGTAAGCTTCGATCCGGAAGACACTCCTCAGATGGCCCGCACCAAAGGTACCCTGTACAGATCCACCGTGAAGAACCAGAAAGTGGGTCCGGAAGGATGGCACTTCCTTACCGGCACCCAGGACAACATCAAACCGCTCATGGATTCCATGGGATACAACTACAAGCCAGACGGTGAAGTGCGCTATAGCCATCCGGCCGCCATCATGCTCATTACGCCGGCCGGAGAAATGTCCAGGTACCTATTCGGAATCAAATTCGATCCCACGGATCTACGACTATCGCTGGTAGAGGCTTCCAGCGGTAAGATTGGCACCCTCACGGATGCTTTTCTACTTACCTGCTTCCGCTTTGATCCCCAGAAAGGAAAGTACACTCCTTTCGCCATGGGCTTCATGCAGATCGGCGGGATGCTTATATTCTTTTTCCTCGTTGGGCTCGTACTTTTTCTCTATCTGAGGGAAAGAAATACTTGAGCAGATGATTTGAGACAGAATCCTGGAGAAATAAGGTAGGGAAACATGCTCGAGTGGTTTTTAGATAACGGATCCAATCATGCTCCATTTGTGAACTTCACCATGGACCTGGTGAATTTGATTGTAGTCATCGCTTTTGTTCTTACAAATGCAGCGCTTGTGTACTTCATCATCCGCTATCGTCGACGCGGACCCAACGATGTTACCTCCAGAAAAGCCAATTCGCACACCATCGAGGTCATCTGGACGACCATCCCCTCCATAGTATTTCTCATTCTGTATATCATCGGCCTGCAGGGCTTCATGAGCCTCCGAGCCGTGGCTCCGGATTCTCGCGAAATCAACGTATGGGGCAAGCAATGGGCCTGGGAATTCCAGTATCCAGCCAGCCTGCGAGAAGATCAGAGCAAGAAAAGCCCTCTTAAGAGCTACAACAAGCTGTACCTGGAAGCCAACAAGCCTGTTAAGCTCATTATGAAATCCCAGGATGTAATCCACAGCTTCGCTGTGCCGGCCTTTCGAGTGAAGGAAGACGTGGTAGGCCACATGTACACCTACGTAACCTTCACTCCACTGATCAGCCCTCGTCAAAAAGCAATGACCGCCGAGCAAAGAAATCAGCTCAGCGCTCTGGCCCCAGGCCAGGAAGAGAAGATCCCCCAGATGGCGGATGAGTGCGTGAACTACGAGCCAGGACAGTGCGCCGCTTATAACGTATACTGCACCGAATACTGCGGAAACGATCACAGCTACATGCTGGCTAAAGCCATCGTTCTTACACCGGAACTATTCAAAAAGAAAATGGGAGAGCTGGAAGAAGCCTCCAACAACATCACTGCCGAGCAAGGCGAGCAGCTCTACAACAGCGCCGGCTGTAAATCCTGCCACAGCGTGGATGGTAGCCGTCAGGTTGGTCCTTCCTTCAAAGGACTGGTAGGAACCGAGCGAGCGTTCGAAGACGGCACCACGGCCATTGCTGATGAGAACTACATTAAAGAGTCCATTCTGTATCCCGAAGAAAAGATCCGGGAAGGCTATGGCAACTTGATGCCGGCCCAGAATCTGAGTGATGAGCAGATTGAATCTCTCATCCTTTATATGAAGACTCTGAAATAATTCTGCCGGGCCGCCTGGCGGCCCAAAGCGACTTCGGTACCGGGAGCGACGGTCGAAGCGACAGCGCCTCCCACCGAGGGCGGACCTGGAACTTGAAATAAACCGGATCCACAAGGGATCCAAACAGTCAGAAGTAGGAAAAAGGAAAGAATATGGGACACGCAGCGGATGCAACACCCTACCTGCAGGTAGGACGAACGTTCTGGGGTTGGGCCACCACCACCGACCACAAGAAAATCGGGATCATGTTCCTGTTTACCATCATGACCTTCTTTGCAGTGGCAGGGGTTTCGGCTCTGTTGGTACGACTGGAATTGATTGCTCCCGGTCCCACGTTCTTCACTCCGCATACCTATAATGTGCTGTTTACGTTGCACGGCGCGGTGATGACCTTTCTGTTCATTGTTCCGGGCATCCCCTCTACAATAGGAAACTTCATCCTGCCTCTTCTCATCGGCGCCAAAGACGTGGCCTTTCCTCGTCTGAACCTGGCTTCTTTCTATGTATATCTGATTGGCGCGGCGATTGCGCTCATCTCTCTTCTGAGCCCTGCTGATACCGGCTGGACTTTCTACGCGCCCTACTCCATGCGAATCAACAACCTGGTGATCTTTCTGACACTGGGCGCCTTTATCATGGGATTTTCTTCCATTATGACTGGCTTTAACTTCATCGTTACCATTCACCGCATGCGAGCGCCCAACCTGACCTGGGGCCGACTGCCTCTGATGGTATGGTCCACCTACGCTACTTCTCTGATTCAGGTTCTGGCCACTCCGGTAGTGGGTATGACCCTGGTTCTGCTGATTCTGGAAAGAACCCTGGATATTGGAATCTTCGATCCTGCAAAAGGCGGGGATCCCATCCTGTTCGAGAACTTCTTCTGGTTCTATTCGCACCCGGTAGTTTACATCATGATTCTGCCGGCCTTCGGTGTGATCGGCGAAATCCTGCCGGTATTCTCCAAAAGACCTATCTTTGGCTACAAAGCCATCGCCTATTCCTCACTGGCCATTGCCCTGGTTTCCTTCATCGTATGGGGACACCATCTTCTGGTTTCCGGAATGGCGGACTGGTCTCGCTGGGTATTCTCCTTCCTGACATTCTTCGTGGCCGTCCCTACAGCCATCAAGGTCTTCAACTGGATTGCCACTCTCTGGAAGGGCTCCATCGACTATAAAGCGGCGCCCATGTACTATGCGCTGAGCTTCGTATTTATGTTTACCATTGCCGGTCTTACCGGTATTCACCTGGCCGTTCTGAACACGGATGTGCTTCTGCACGACGGCTACTTCGTAGTGGCTCACTTCCACTACACCATGCAGGGCGGAACTGTGGTGGCCCTGATGGCCGCTCTACACTTCTGGTTCCCCAAGATTACCGGTAGAATGTACAACAAACCCTGGGCCTTCATTGGCTGGTTGACCCTGTTTTTCGGATTCAACCTCACCTTCCTGCCTCAGTTCGTTCTGGGACTGGAAGGTATGCCACGACGGTACTTCGACTACATGCCCATCTATCACACATGGCATCTGGTATCTACCGTGGGCTCCTGGTTCAATGGCGGCGCCTATGTTATTATTCTGGTGAACCTGCTGGTATGTGCCTGGAAAGGGGAAAAGGCCAGCGCCAATCCCTGGGATTCACTTTCCCTGGAATGGCAGACCAGTTCTCCTCCTCCCACTACGAACTTCGTAGAGATCCCCACGTTCCCGGACGATGTATACGATTACGGAACCGAAGGAAAGCCCGCTCAGCAGCCGGCTGCAGAGAAAGAAGTAGGATAAGGAAGAAACATGTCACAGAGTCATGCAATAGATCGACATCCATCTCATGAAGAACTGGGAGGCTACGAAGGCGCCAAACTCGCCATGTGGCTCTTTCTGGCCACGGAACTACTGCTCTTTGGAGTACTGTTCGCCGGATTCGCACTGTTTCACGGAAAGTATCCAGTAGAGTTCAAGCTGGCCCATATGTCTCTGGACAAGGTGATGGGCGGTGTAAACACCCTGATCCTGATTACCAGTTCGATCACGGCCGTTCTTGGTCTGGATGCCATTCAGCGTGGGAAGCGAAATCGATCCCTGTGGATGCTGGGCGCCACCATTGTTCTGGCTGGCGGCTTCCTGGTGGTTAAGTATTTCGAATATAGCGGCAAATTCGCCAACGGCATCTTCCCTGGCGAAGTGGCCAACATCATCCTGGAAAAAGGCAGCCATACCTATTCGCCGATCCCGGAAGTATGGAATGGCAATACCATCGATCCTAACGGTATCGTTCTGTTCTTTTCCTTTTACTTCGTAATGACCGCCATTCACGGATTGCACGTGGTCATCGGTATGTCCATCATCGTAGGTCTCATGATAAAAATGGCCCGCGGTCGCTATTCCCACTGGTACTACACTCCTGTGGAGAATGGAACCCTGTACTGGCACCTTGTGGACTTGATCTGGATCTATCTGTTCCCACTATTCTATTTGGTGCAGTAACCGGGAGAGCATTTAACTGACGCAAGTTAACAGGAGATAGAAATTATGCATATACCTGATCAAGAAAGCCGCGGACACATTTCACCAACAAAAACCTATCTGTTTGCAGGACTGACCCTGTATGTTCTCACCGTCATTACCGTAGCAGCCTCCTATTTCGATACCGGAAGCATGCTTGTAAACGTTCTGATTGCCATGGCCATCGCTACAGCAAAAGCCTTTGTGGTACTCTGGTATTTCATGCACATGAAGTACGAAGATAAGATTGTCTGGCTCTATGGAATCTGGTATCCAATCATTCTGTTTGCGATTCTGATTGGATCCATGTTTCTGGATGTATTCAATCGAGTGCCGGTGGGACCCGATGCCATGAAGCAGGAACAGGTGCAAGAATCCTTTTTGCTGAAACCGTGATCTAGCCTGATCTAGCTATAGTTGCTAGTAGCTCTGGAAGCCCCGAACGAACGCTTTCCGGAAAAGCTACGAAGAAGCCGGCCCCAGAGCCGGCTTTTTTTGTACCTTCCGAGGAATAAGCTATCCGGGACTCTATCAATGGTCGGACCAGGTTTTGCGCGGATGATCCGCAGATAGAATCCTATGGAAGCCCGCCGGGAGCCGACCGATGCTCCGGCCTTCGGTTATTATTCGAAATCCTCCCTTCCAGTCGCCAGTCTGGCCCGGCGTTTGGCCAACATTGGAAATCCTGCAGCATATGGGCCCGGGCTGGACCCTCGATAGAAACCGTAATTTTCTTATTTACAACTATTCCGGGCCACTTTTCTCTTCCAGGAAGGTATGGATCTTCAGCTGGCATTTCTATCGAAACCCGGGGGCTGGTTCTCTGGTTCCAAACTGATCAATATCCTTTTGGGCCTGATCTTGCCGGCCGCCTTACTGGGCTACATTCTGTTCTGGAGCACCGGTGGCCTGCAGGCCGTAGGGGCTGTTACCCTTCGCTGGGGAGATCTGGCCGGACTGGATCTGAAAACAGGTAAATTGAACCGGAAGATGAAGTCCGCCGTCAACCGGGAGGTTCGCATCCCCGGATTCATGATCCCTCTGGAGGATGATTTCGAGGAAGAAACCTCGGAGTTCCTGCTGGTACCCTATCCCATGGCCTGTATCCATGTCCCCGCCCCACCGGCAAACCAGCTGGTGCACGTAGTCATGAAAGACCGTAAGAAGATCAAACTCTACTGGTATGAGCCAATCTGGATGACCGGAGTGCTGAAAGTCCAACGCCATCAATCAGAACTCGCAGAAACCAACTATTCCATGGTAGGCCTCAGGGCGACTCCCTATGAGGGAGACTACGAGTATTGATCCACTGCCAATCATGAATAGACATCTGAAAGAATCGACAATTCTGCGAAGTACTCCCGGACAACGCTCCACCGTTGCGGTGCGCCTGGCCTTCATTCTGGCATCGGCACTACTGACTGCAATGTGCGAAGGGCATCCCCATGATGGCGCGCATGTACACGGAGCAGGAAACCTGTCCATTGCATTTGACTCCGCTTCCTCCACTGCAGGCTCCATGGAGTTGAAGTTGGCCGCCGAGGACTTCTTTGCGGTCCCCGAAAATGACAAATTGGATTTTGCTTCCCAGGACTGGTCGGAGTGGTCTTCAGAAGGCCAGCCCGGCATAGGCTTCGACCAGGAGGCCGCCTGTAGGACCACGATTCAGTCCATAGAGGAGAGCGGGGCTTCCGGTAACCACAAAGACGTTTTGATTCTGTATACCTTTGATTGTAAGACTGTCCCCTCTACGCTCAGTGTGGACCTATCGGTCTACAATTTGGATTCGCTCTATGTGAAGTTACTGAATGACCAAGGACAAAGAGCTCTGGAGCTTCCAGGAAAAGGAGGCGAGTTGGACCTGAAGGACGAATAGTACAATTCAAATCCGGCGCCGAGGAAGACCTCCCAACCATCCGGCCACGGGCCGACGGTTCTACAGACAACGCATATGACGCATGCAATCAAAATCGACCAACTGAAGTTTTGTTACAATCCGGACCATCCAGTACTTTCCATTGACTCGCTTCAGATTCTGGAGCGGGAAAAGGTCTTTCTGTATTCGCCCAGCGGAAGCGGAAAGACAACCCTGCTGGGACTGATGGCCGGAATCCACAGACCGGTTGACGGTACCGTCGAAATCCTGGGCCGCCAAACGAATGCCCTCAAAGACGCCGAGATTGATCGACTCAGAGGAGTGCATATGGGTTACATCTTCCAACAATTGAACCTGCTGCCCTATTTAACTCTGTATCAAAACATTGAGCTGCCGTGCCGACTGCACAAAGAGCGTAACAGGCGCGCATCCAGAGAAGGCAGTCTTCAAGAGGCGATTCATCACCTGGCCCGGCACCTGGAAATCGATCACCGTCTACAAAACCTTCCGTCGGAGGTATCCACAGGCGAAATGCAACGGGCGGCGGCCGCCCGGGCTCTCATAGGGGAACCGGAAATCATTCTGGCCGACGAACCCACATCGGCCCTGGATGCGGACCGGACCCAGGCATTTGTAAAGCTACTAATCGAAAATAGCCAGAACACCACCCTGGTATTTGTAAGTCATGACCGTAGCCTGGAGTCCTATTTTGAAAGATCTGTGGATCTACTGTCCATCAACAAAGCCTCCGGTACGGCAGACTCCACTCTGGTAGGACCGAAACGGACTGGAAAGTCTGGAGGTAAAGGCAGACAATGAAAAACCTGGTATCACTGGCTATTCATTCGCTGCAGCATCGAAAAGTGGCCGCTGTTCTCTGTATGGCGTCCATCGCACTGAGCGTACTTCTGTTTTCCGCTGTTGAACTAATTGCCAGAAGTGCAAGGGTGGGATTTGAAGGAGCCATTTCCGGAGTGGATCTAATTGTAGGAGCCCGGGGCGGCACCATAAACCTGCTTCTGTACACAGTCTTTCATGCCGGTAGCCCCACAGCCAGTGTACCAATGGATGTTGTGCGCGAATATCAGAATCACCGAGCTGTGGATCAGGTAATCCCCATTTCCCTGGGCGACTCGCATAAAGGCTTTCGGGTCGTGGGCACCGACGACACTTTCTTCGAACAGTACCGTTTCGGGGATCGACAGCAACTGAAGCTGGAAGAGGGGCAACCCTGGGATGGACTGTTCCAAACGGTGGTGGGCTCCGAGGTTGCACGAAAGCTGGACTACGAAGTCGGAAAAGAGATCATCCTCACCCACGGCATCTCGGATCACCAAGGGATTATGGATCATGACACTCTTCCCTTTCGAATCACCGGAATCCTTGAACCCACCGGAACACCGGTAGATCGGGCGATTTTTGTTAAGCTGGAAGGGCTGGAGGCTATCCATTACGACTGGCGATCCGGAGCCCCCCCTGTTCCCGGACAGGAAACTTCAAGGCAGGAGATCCTGGAGGCCTACGAAGCTGGCGAACTGGCGCCTGAGTCTATTACCGCTTTCTACGTAATTGCTAGAAATCGAGTGTTGAGTCTTGCGCTTCAGAGAGACGTCAACAATCACTCCCCTGAAGCTTTAACCGGAATTCTGCCCGGAATCACCATGCAAGAACTGTGGAGATTACTTGGCTATGCCACTCAATCCCTGCGATTGATGAGTTCATTTATCATAATGGTTGGACTACTGGGCATTGTAATCGCTCTTTATCTGACCGCCGAACAACGGCGACATGAGTTCGCAGTTCTGCGATCCCTGGGCATGGGACCCAAATCTATACTGGGACTGGTGACGCTGGACTCCAGTATATTGGCCTTTACCGGGGCCCTGGTGGGACAACTGGCAGCGCTGCTGCTGTTTCTTACTTCCCGTCCGTTAATCACGGAGTTTACCGGGTTCCACCTTGTTCTTCCGGAGCCAAATCTTATCGCATTTCTTACTGTACCTGCGGTAACGATTTTTGCAACGGTATTCTCCCTGGCGCCAGCACTGCGTTCCATGCGACGAGCCCTGGCCGATGGTCTGGCCCCCTGAAGAAGGTTCTTCGCCTGCGCGAAAGGACTCCGATCAGAGCAACGGGAACAGCTAGCGCGCCGCGACAATAGACCCGCCAATGCAAGTAGAACGGCCAGCCAGTTTCGAGATAGACTGCCAGGCTCAAAGCAATAGTGCGGACCTATCCGGTAGTTATATCGAAAAGTATTGGCCAGAGAAGACCCCGGAGGAAGTTCTATGATTCCCCCGGGCTGGCTCGTCCGATTTAGCCCGCCTGCACTACCTGCACGGGACCATGATTATCGCAATGATCGCCATGCGGATGATGCAGATGCCCATCCACCAGATAGTCTGTATGGTCTCCATGAGGTACCGGCTCATGCCCGCAACCGGGTCCATGGACGTGACCGGCATCGTGAGCCCCACATGCATGCTCGGGAGTGCAACTCTCCGGGTTCGTAGCATCCACCGGAAGCGTATGCTCATCATAATGCCCCTGATGGGCATGATGCAGATGCCCGTTATGCAGATAGTCTACATGACCGTCATGTTTGATAGCCACATGACCGCAATTGGGACCATGCTCATGATCGCTGTGATCGGAGTGAATTTTGTGTTCTTCTGCCATTTTTCTTACCTTTTCCTGTAGTTTACGCTATTTCATTCGACCGTGCGCGAGCGCAAGGCCCCGGCTGGCCATTAGACGTTTGCTGAATGCAGAAAGCCAAGCGCCACCAGTCGCTTAGTCTGTTCGGGTATGGCTTTCTGCTTCATTCCCCGATGTGCTCCAGACCGTTTCGAATCAGCTCTTCTATGTGATGATCCGTAAGCCGATAGAACAGATGCTTACCTTCCCTTCTCCGACTGACCAGCCCATCCATGCGCAGAATCCGTAGCCTCTGAGATACAGTGGACAATCCTTCTCCAGACTTCTCGGCAATCTCAGAAACACAGGCCTCTCCCCTGGAAAGATATTCCAGAAGCCTTAGCCTGGATTCATCCCCCAGGGCCCGGAATAAGCGGGCCCCCGCCTCGAAATCATTACTGCTGTAAGGAGAATCCGGACGTCCGGAATCATGGGCATCGGATTCACAATTCGGTAAATGAGCCGGTTTCATCGCAGGAACAATTCAACAATTGATGAACTGTTCAGCAAGTGGGAAAAAAATCGGAATGAAATTTTTTTCGTGTAATCGGAAAATGCCGATATCGGAAATATATCGGAGCGAATGCCGGACCAATCACCGTTATCCGACATAATTAGCTCGAGGTCCCTTAGTCCATGGTTGAATTTTTGACTCCCTATCTCCTGCCGGTATTCCTGGGCGCCAGTCATGCACTGGAGCCGGGACACGGAAAGACTGCACTGACGCTTTTCTCCGCTCAGGCCAAACTCAGCCTTCGTTTTGTGGTGACCTTGATCGGTGGCATTGCCATTTCGCACACCCTGGCGCTGTCCATTGTGGCTGCGCTGCTCTATTTCGTATTATCCGGTGAAAGCCAGATGCACTTTGTGCACGGGGCCTTTGGCCTTCTGGGAAGCATTCTGCTTTTCTATGTGGCCTGGACGCTGTGGCCCAGGTCCGGCCTGAATCAAGCGCATGCGGCAGGATGCCAGTGTCCTTTGCATGGAGCAACGGCAGCCTCCGAGAATAATCTTCGGCCGCTGACTAGCGAAAGCAAATCAACGGGCTTGCTACCACTTTCGAATCCCTCTGCAGCGAAGCCTGCTCTAATAACTCCATTGAAGAGGGAGAGCCGGACTACTGACAAAGAGCACTCGAAGGAAGGCCATGAAGTGCGAACCGCCGGTCTAATTGGAATCGGAGGCGGATTGGTTCCCTGTCCCACCGCGGTGGCCGCCTTCTTGACCTCGGTTCAGGCCGGCGCCATTACCCAGGGAATTGGAGGCATTGTTGCTTTTCTTATAGGATTAATTCTCACTCTGGTAACGGTAGCTCTGATCGCTCACCGTTTCGGATCAGCATTGCTGGGCCGCGCCGGAGGACGATTCCAGAAATACTATCCCTATGTGCTGAGTGCCGCAATCGCAGCTGCAGGCCTACTTTCCCTCTACCACGCGGCGTCCGAGGGTATGTCCTACCTGCAGCTTTAGCGACCTGAAATCTTACAGATTCCATATCCGTCAGCGTAGCATCGCACCCACCCATGGCACTCTTGCATCTCGCCCACGCATGGGGCCCCGGCCGCTGTGCGAATGACAACTTAAGGCCACTTTCCTCTTCGTCTTCATCTTCGCCTTGATGCATCGTAATTTTCTTATTTACAAAGTTTCCGATCTGCATTTTCTTGCTCAAAAGAATGAAAGAGCGTCTTTGCCACCGGATCCTTTCAACAATCATCCCTCAACAGATTCATGAATGATCCGGTGCCTTTTTTTCTCCTTGGTGGCGGGCTCATGGCCCTCATTACATTGACGGGGGGGCTGTTGCTCCTGATAGGCAGACCTGTGTTCGAAAGACTACTCCCGGGCCTATTGGGGCTGGCGGCGGGTAGCTTGATCGGTGGTAGTCTGTTTCGGATGGTACCTATGAGCTTCCATCGAGGGGGCCTGGAAATGATGGCGATTTCGGTTGTTCCGGGAATCCTGATCTTTCTTCTCCTGGACCTGGCATTGCGAAAAAGCAATGGAAGCCTGAAGTCTCAGGTGCCTCTGCTACTTCTTGGTGACGGTTTCCATAACCTGGTGGGTGGACTTTCCATCGGCGCGGCCTTTATCATCGATCCTGCCGTGGGTCTGACCGCTTATCTGGCCGCTGTGCTTCATGAGATCCCTCAGGAAATTGGGGACTTTGGTATACTTATGGAGGGAGGCATGAGCGCCGGTCGCTCCCTGCTGTGGAACCTTATCTCCGGACTTACATTCCCGGTTGGTATGGCTTTGAACATGGTGATGCTGGAGACCGAAGCTCTGCCATTTCTGGTGGGGTTGGGAGCGGGCAACTTTCTGTATCTGGGAATCATCATGATGCCTGGCGCGGTGGCCAACGCAGGTGAAGCTCGTGCCCTGGGGATAGCGGGTCTTGGAGCCGGACTGCTACTTCAGATATTGATTCCTCATGCTCATTAATTCAGTGCGGGAAGTGGCAACGGTGCACGGCCCGGGGACGGCCCTGCGAACGACCTGTGTTCAGAGCCCATAACGGATGACAACAGGGCCTCGCTTCATTTTCCTGTTCCCATATGTCCGCATCCGCCAATGCCCGCCCCAATCGTCTGGCCCAGGAAAAAAGCCCCTATCTGCTGCAGCATGCCTACAATCCGGTGGACTGGTTTCCCTGGGGGGATGAGGCCTTCAACAAAGCCCAATCTGAAGACAAGATGATCTTTCTTTCCATTGGATACGCAACGTGTCACTGGTGCCATGTAATGGAACGGGAAAGCTTCGAAAATCCTGATCTGGCAAAGAAGCTAAATGATCAGTTCGTGCCCATCAAGGTAGACCGGGAAGAACTGCCCGATGTGGACCAGATCTATATGAAATCCCTGCAGGCCATGGGACAACAGGGAGGCTGGCCGTTAAACGTTTTCCTCACTCCTGATTTGCGGCCGGTCACCGGCGGAACCTATTTCCCTCCCCAGCCCGCCTTCGGCCGACCCAGCTTTGGCCAGGTGCTGGATACCATCTCCGACGTCTGGCAGAACAACCGGGAGAAAATCCTCGAGTCCGCCACCGCGCTCACAGACTTTCTAAAAAGCACCAATCGCGCCACAACGGAAGGCGATGTGGAGAACGTAGCGCCTCCCGGAATGATGGTAGGCATTAAAGCCGTAGACCTCTTCTTTCAATCCTTCGATGCCTATCGCGGAGGCTTCACTACCAACGGAAACAACAAGTTTCCGCCCAGCATGGCGATGCTACTACTCATTCGCCAGTACGACCGAAACCAGGACAAACGATGCCTGCAGATGGTAGAAACCACTCTTTCGGCCATGAAGCGCGGCGGCATCTACGATCAAATTGGCGGCGGTTTGTGTCGCTACGCCACGGACCATGACTGGCTGGTTCCTCACTTCGAAAAGATGCTCTACGATAATGCGCTGTTTATCATGGCCCTGCTGGAGGCCTATCGCGTCACAGGAAAACAGGAGTACGCGGACTGGGCCGAAGACTGCATCGAATACATTCGTCGGGACATGACCGATCCGGCAGGCCCTTTCTATAGCGCCGAAGATGCGGATTCGGAAGGCGAAGAAGGAAAATTCTATGTATGGTCCGAACAGGAATTCCTGGAGGTCCTGGAAGAAGCTGGTCTGGCCCTGGAAGATAGAAAGAGAATCCTGCGCTACTGGGGCCTCAGCGCTCGGGGCAACTTCGAAGGAAAAAACATCCTTCATGTGCCCGTCCCTCCAGAAGAGTTTGGAGTGGATGACCGATTCCTGGATAAACTGACCAAAGCACGCAAAGCGCTCCTGTCCCGGCGCGCCAGAAGGGAACGTCCGCTACGCGATGACAAAGTCTTAACCTCCTGGAATGGACTGATGATTTCCGCCCTTTCGCTGGCCGGCCGCCTTCTGGAGAAACCGGAATACACGCTGCGGGCTCGAAAAGCCGCAGATTTCATTCTGGAAAACTTGATGGAAGACGGTATGCTCTATCGCCGTTTTCGCGATGGGGAAAAACGCTATGCAGGCACGCTTTCCGACTATTCGCTTTTCGGCTGCGGTCTCATGGATCTGTATCGTAGCTGCGGACAGGCGAAGTATCTGCTAAAAGCTAACGAGCTAGCCGAACGGATGGTCCGGGATTTCAAGCCAGAAAACCCATCGGCCTTCTACGAATCCCCGCCGGAACAAAAAGAACTTCTTGTAAGACCCATCGAAGGCTACGACGGAGTCATTCCTTCTGGAAATTCCGCAGCCACGCGACTGCTTCTAAGCCTTTCTCTGTACGGATTCTCCAGCGCCGACTACCGAAAATGGGCCACTCATATACTGAATCACTTCAAAGGGGCCCTTTTCGAGTATCCGCAGGCCCATCCATTCATGTGCTTGAGTCTGTTTCTGATCCACGACCCGGCCGAGGAAATCGCCGTCACTTCGGGAGTGGCGGCGACTTCCGGAAAGACTGCGGCCAGTGCATCGCCCTCGGAAAACGGTCAGGTTCAGGACGAGGCCTTCCACAAAATGCTCCAATTCTTATGGAAGAAAAGCCATCCGGATCGAATTTTTGCCTACTATCCGCCGGCGCCTCTGGATGAGTCCAGGGAACGCTCGGAATCAGACGAAGGCATTGCTGCCCGGATTCCACTGCTGGAAGGCCGGCTGGACAAAAAAAGCGCGGCCAGAGGGTTCATCTGCAAAGATCTGGCCTGCGAAGCGCCGGTCACCGATGCGGAGCAGTTTATTCTAAAACTACAGTGACCTTGCCATTGAGCATCCCGGGATAAGACGGGATTATCCGGGACCGGAGGGTACCATCGGACGGAGTGCAATCGACTATCGGATTTCGGCAACCCGGGTCAGATAGGTTCGGTTTGAATGATTTAGACGAGCTGGCTGGCGCCAGCATGCTGGCCCGTGAAAATTCCGATGGTGATCCGCAGATACTAATCTGTTTCGCCCAGAACCAGACGGTACACATCCAGATTCTGCAACGCGGTATTGCGAAAATCAAAGTCCTTCACGCGCTTACGATTATAGGAGCCATAACGCTTTCGAATTCCCGACCTGCTCATAATGTAGTAGAGACTTTCGGCCAGGTTCCTTGGTCCGCGAACCGGCGAAAGCAGCCCGCCTTTCTTGTGATCGATCATTTCCGGAATGCCGCCACCTGCGGTGGATACAACGGGCAAGCCCGCCGCCATGGCATCCAGAACGGCCGTGCCCAGGCCTTCCTCTTTGGAGCTCATAACGAATACATCGAAAAGATTCAACAATGCGGGGATATCCTTTCTAAAACCGGTAAAAATTACCCGATCTTCCAGGTGCAGCTCTTCGCACAGGGCTTTTAAATACCCCTCCAGTTCTCCTTCGCCTACAATCAATAGCTTCCAGTGCTTCTCCGGTCCATCGGACCGGTCGGTTAGCTCTTGCAGAACGCCCACCGCTTCCAGCAGCGTTCGATGATCCTTGTGATCCACGAGAGCGGCAATGTTACCCAGTATCAGGTGACCTTCGCAGCGGAACTCCTGCCGCAGGTACTGACAATCCGGTAGTTTCTGAAACCGGGCCGAGTCTATACCCGAGTAGGCCACGCTTATGCGATCTTCATCGATTCCATCCGCAACCAGGATTCGTTTTACGTTTCTGGAGATTGCAATGTAGCGATCAACATACGGGCTCTGATATTTCTTTCGACTGAGGAAATTCTGACGGGCCGGAAAATCCACCCGCCGGGAAACGATTAGTTTTAGTTTGTCGGATTTCTTTCGCGCAAGCAAACCCAGACTATGGGCTTTTGCTGTATGCGCATGTAATAGATGATAACCTCTTTCCAGCGCCAATTTGCGAATTCTTCGCACAGCCAGAAAGTCCAGTTCTCCGAGGATGGGAATCTCGGCCACTTCAAGGCCGGCCTGCCTGGCCCGGGCCGAAAGCTCGGAGCCTGGCGGGGCCACAATGCACTGTCGGATGCCCTGTTCGGAGAGAGCAAGGGCCAGATATAGCACCTGCTGCTCCCCGCCACGCCAGGATCTGGCAGTGGTTATGTGTAGGACACCCGTGGAGATCAAGACAGTATTTCCTGGAATTTGGAGGAGTAGTCTTTATCCAGCCGCGCGCCGTGAATCTGCACAACCTCGGAGGCCATGAAGTTACCCCATCGCGCCGCTTCTTGCGGAGATTTGTTCTTGCTGAGCGCAAACAATGCGCCTGCTGCGAAAGCGTCGCCCGCGCCGTTGGTGTCGATAGCCTTGACCTCGAATCCGGGCACTTCAAACACTTCCTTCTTGTGCACTACAATGGCGCCTTTCTTGCCATTTGTGATAAAGGCGGTGTCGACTATGTTGCCAATGTATTTGGCGGACTCTTCCAGAGATTCCATTTCAGTGAAACCTTTGGCTTCTTCATCGTTCATGAATACCACATCGCAATAGTCTCGAACCAGGGCATGAAGGTCTTCTTTGTAGCGACCAACAAGGAAAGGATCTGAGAAGGTAAAGGTAGGAATGGCATCATTCTTGCGCGCCTCTTCCAGGGCTTTGTAGCAAGCCTTTCGCGGACCTTCTCCGTCAAAGAGATAGCCCTCTACATATACATACCTGGACTTCGCAATTCTTTCTGGATCGATATCGTTTTCGGCCAGCTGCACGGACACTCCCAGATGGGTATACATGGTCCGCTCGGCGTCGGGCGTGGTCATAACCACACAGGTTCCGGTGGGTCCTTCGCTTTCTGCAATAGGATGAACATCAAAGTGGATTCCTGCATCCAGCAGGTCTTTACGATAGAATTCTCCGTTGGGGTCCCGGGCCACTTTGCCGGTGTAGAAGCCGGAGCCGCCGCTTCGGGCAATACCGATCATTGTATTGGCAGCGGAGCCGCCGCTACGAAGCTCCAAGCTTTTATGGGATAATGCTGAGAGTAGTTGAGCCTGAACGCCCGAATCGGACAGGGTCATTCCGCCTTTCTTAAGATCATTTTCGCGAATAAAATCATCGTCCACAAATGCAAGCGTGTCCACGATAGCATTGCCAACGCCATATACGTCTGTTGTTTTTTCCATTCGAGATAGTTTTTAGATTCGGGCCCATAAATCAAGGAGAATAGTGCCCTGCACCAAGGCCTGAAACCGGCACTCCCCCGCCCTATCTGGTAGCATTCAGAAGCTGCGAGCAGCCCCATTTTCCACCCTGGCCCGCCCGCGGCCGAAGCTTTCTCTGGTCGCCTGTACGGGCTCGCGTACCGGAGATTTTTTACTGAACCGGGCCCCGGGTGTGGCCCAAGGGACGAGCTAAAAGATCCAAATGGGGATTGCAAGTCAGGCCGTTGCATTGACAATACGTGTTTATGCGAAAGCGCATTTTGATACTACTGACGGTTTCCCTGACGGTACTGTTTGCCATACTCACTGTATCTTTGTACCGGTTTGGTTCCAGGTGGTTTCTGGCAAGCTACCTGGAACAGAAACTGGTGCTGGCCCGGTCCATTTCGCTGGCCGTGGGCGGTGACGGTTTTTTGCGCGCCCGTAGCTATGCAGACACGAACCGGCCCGAATATCAAGAGCGCATCGAATACCTGCATGAAGTGGCCCTCACCGATCCGGACATTACCTATCTTTACACGGTGGCCGATCTGGACGACGAGATAGTTTATCTACATGATGGAATGCGCGTCCGGTCACCCACCATCTGGCTGGAGCATGAATCCTTCTCCACGGTCATCGAACTCGGCGAAGACGAAGCGACGCTCACCATGTTTCAGCAGACGCACAGGAATAGCGTATCTTTCGATCATCTGGGCAAGGAGATCACTATTTCCTACGATCCTGCCCGCTCTTTCATTCAGGTAAACGGGCAGGATTTTCTCCGAATCGTTTCCCGGCAGCCCCTCCATGTAGTGACGCCCTCTGGCGAACTCAAGGCCAGGCTTGACGAGGAATCTCGATATACCCGGGAGACTCTGCCTGGAAGAGCCGTTTCCGTGGACATCTACATCGGCGAAAAGGGAGAGCCCACAATTCTTCCCGGAGAGCCTGTAGTAGACGATGAAGACTTTCTCAAGCTATATCGCAGTCTTATTGAATCTAATGAGAGTTTCTTATCGGATCGCTACGTGGAGGGAAATTACGGCACCTACATGGGCGTTATGGCTCCGATCCAGGACTCTGAAGGCAACCCGATTGGTCTGACCATCATCGAAGTATATGACACTCGTATCGAGCAGTTCAAACGGTTAATTCTGCTCGCGGCCGGAGTGGCGGCTCTTCTGGGAATTGGAGTACCGGCAGTACTGATTTTGTGGGTACTTAACCGCCAGGTTCTGAGCCCCGTTCGCCAACTCTATGAGACCGTAAACCTTGTAGAGGCCGGAGATTATTCGCAACGGGCCAAACTGAAAACCGGCGATGAATTGCAATCGCTTTCGGATGGAATGAATCATATGATCGAAGCCATCGAAAACCATACCCGGGACCTGGAACACCAGGTAGCGGAGCGCACAAGAGATCTCCAATCAGCGCGTGACCGAGCCGAGCATCTCTTGCTGAATATCTTGCCGGAACCCATCGCCGAAAGACTCAAAGAAAACGAAGAAATCATCGTCGATCGCTTTGAGGACAGCTCCGTTCTTTTTGCCGACATTGTGGGCTTCACTTCGTTTTCGGCCAATCGCAGTCCCGATGAAGTCGTAGAAATGCTGAACGGTCTGTTTTCCCGATTCGATGCGCTGAGCGCTGAACTGGGCCTGGAAAAGATCAAGACAATTGGCGATGCCTACATGGTGGCCGGTGGATTACCGGTGCCATCCCGGGACCATCCAGAGAAGATAGCGCGCATGGCCCTGAAGATGCAGGAGTATGTTTCCATTCAGCTGCATGATGGAAAGGCTCTCCAAACCCGAATCGGCATCCATTGCGGTCCGGTAATCGCAGGGGTTATAGGCACGAAGAAGTTCATCTACGATCTCTGGGGAGATACGGTGAACACCGCCAGCCGAATGGAATCCAGCGGTCGGGACGGAAGCATCCAGGTGTCCGAAACCTTTTACAACAGGACGAAAGACAAGTTCCGCTTCAGCGAAGCAAGGCAGGTCAACGTTAAGGGAAAGGGAATGCTCAACTGCTACGAATTGCTGGGCGAGCAGATTCGGGATTGATGCGATCCGAATGACACTTCCGGCCGATCGGGGGCGACCCTTCTCGAAGAAGGCGATTCTGGCAACTCGGGTCTTCTCACCTGGAAACAGCAGTGCTTGTTGACTGGAGATTGCCTGGTTGGTAACACAGTAGCGCTTGCACCGGGGGTTGCATGGTGGGCCCAGAAGCAGTCGCTACCCGGGATTGTCTCCTGGGAAGAGAACACAGCCTGTCTGCTCATACCTGGAAATACTGCTGACAATGATCGGGGAGATTGAATACAGGTACCGTCCATGCAACAGGTTTTGTGGAAACAGCGATTGTATCCGGTGCTGGGGGCTTTTCTTGGTTTGCTTCTGGTTAGACTCTTCTTTGCGCTCTACAATTACCCCGCCGAGCCGGTGGATTTTTCCGCCATTCTTCAAGCCTATCTTCATGGTATCCGATTTGACCTGGCCACTTTGCCGGTAATCCTTCTTCCCGGATTTCTGATCGCCCTGGCTGGTTTTGTTCTTGCGACGATATTGCGAAAGAGAGAGGACCTATCGACGAGTATTTCGCATTGGACGATTCGCACAGAAATGGCCATCCATCTTCTGTTTGGCGCGTTTTTGATAGGGCTGGCGCTATCCAGCGCCTATAATTATAGCTTTAACGGGCGCCACCTTGGTTGGGAGTTCTCGGCATACTTCAACGATTTGCCCATGCTGGCCCGTTCCTCAATCAAGCAATCGCCTTTCTTTTCGATTTTGCTTATGAGTCTGGTCACTGCCTTTGTGACCCTGGCTTTCTGGCTTCCGTCTCGCATTAAGCGACAAAACCTGACAATCAGGCCGGTCGCCGAACTCGGCCATATCTTTCTCTGGCTAATTCTACTACTGATCGCGGGTCGTGGCGGCTTTCAGGCCAGTCCTATTCGCACTGCAGATGCCCTCAAGACCGGAAATGCCTACCTCGATCAACTTTCGCTCAACGGAGTATTCACCGTCTCCAGGGATCTGAGCGATCGCGATCAGTTCAGACCTGTAGTCGAGCGAGAGCAAGCAGTGCAGGTTGTTCGAGATCTGTTGGATGAACCAGGCGAGTTCATAAGCGAAGACTATCCGCTGCTGCGCTACATGCGCCCACGCAGCCTTCAACCTGGCGCTTTCGCAACGAAGCCTTCAGCTCCTTTGCTTCGCGAGCAAAGCGCAACCATCGAAACCGGAGCGCCCGCAGTCCCCGACTTACATGGAGCAGAAAAGCGAAGACCCAATATCGTCCTTCTGATTCTGGAGTCCGGATCCGCATCCCTTCTGGAACGAAACGGAGGAGATCCACAGATCCTGCCCTTTTTGAATTCTCTGGTATCCCGGTCCGTTTATTTCGATCGCTTCTTTGCCAGCGGCGGTAGAAGCGCGAACGGCATCTTTGCCATGTTTGCCGGTCTTCCCGATCGCGCCGGTCGAACCATCCTCCGCTCTTCGCAGATTCAAAATCGCTTTGGCGGTCTTGCCAGGCTCCTAAAAAGAAACGGCTACAGAACTTCCTTTTATCATGGCGGGGATGCGGCTTTTGATAATCTGGACCGGGTACTTCCTGAACTTGGCTTCGATGTGGTAATCGGACAGGAGGAGTTAGGCAACCTCATCCAGGATAAGCCCACCTCCACGATAGGCTTCGACGACCGCCAGGTGCTTACCGCCTTTCTGGAGCATCTGGACGCTCAAGCCGCCCGGGAAGGCCCCTTCTTCGGCGCATTCTTTTCGCAGAGCACTCATCATCCGTTTTCCATTCCGGAGAATCATCAAAAGAAGCTCCGTGAGAATCCGACAACGGCGCATCTACAAAGCTTCTTTGCTGCGGCCCGGTTCATGGATGACTCCATCAAAGAGTTCCTGGAGCAGGTAAAGAAGCGGCCCTATTTCAAAAATACGATTTTCGTAATTGTGGCGGACCATTCCCACCATGCCGGTCTCAATTATCTACAAGACCGACACATCCCACTGTTCATCTACGCCCCCCATTTCTGGGAGCCGGAACTGAGAACCGATATTGCTTCACAATTAGATCTTTTGCCCACCATCCTTGCGCTGGCATCGGGAGACCAGCTGTACAGCTCCATGGGCCGAGATCTAACCTCCGATTTCAAAGGCAATGACGCACAGCCATTCGCCTTCTTTGCCGGAGGCAGCGACACCGATATCATAGGATGGATAGAGTCGAACCGCATACTGTTTAAGCACTTTTTCATTGAACAGGGAGTATTGCTTCCATCGGTAGAGCCATTAGAACCGGACAACCTGGCGGCAAAAGAGCCCGAAACATACGAGGAATATTTGCTCAAAGCCCAGATTTTTTATCAGTTGGCAAGAACTCTGGAAAAAGAAAATTCTATCTGGCCAGACTCAGTTCAGCTTGAAAATATATACCGATCTGCAAAGACAAGATAATTGGATGCAGTTGGTATGATTGCATAATGGTTTCGGTTAAGGCTCAGATAGGGCCGCCGTTTTTTTTGCTGAATAGGGATGTTTACACATCAGCTGTTTTCTCAAAGAGTAAATGGCGAGGACGGGCAGCGGTGAGTATAAAGGATTATCCAGCAGAACCGAATACAATCCATAAGGGGACTCCATGAAGTATCAGCTTCTTGCTCAGTACAGAGCCTACAAAGAAGGAAAAGATCAACAGTCAGAGCAACATCTTGCGGGCCTGATCTACCGGCAGATTCTATTCTGGCTGGAGAACGGCGCTCCGGATGAGGATTTCTACATGGAGCTCATTGAGCTTGCCAGTGAGATTGATGACCCGTTCTTCACGGGAGAAAGAGGCTTGCTGGATCTTTGCCTTCTGGAGCTCACAGAAGCGCTGCATTCTTACCGCGACCTGAACGGCAATGAAGATGTCACAGAATTCTATCTCAGGGAAGCCCGATTACCCCTGCTGGCTCGCCTGGACGAGTCCTCGTATAGATTGCAGAAGAACCTGGAATTCAACGAAATCGATTTTCCCATCTTCGAAATCATTGGCGGAGCTTTCCCCCACGAGACGGCTCAAAACTTCATCAAGCAAAAGGAGTGGGTAGATATCTGGCTGGCATTGCGCTACCTGGACGGTCTGGAAGATGAAGGTCAGGTTCTGAACATCCTGGAACGGATGATGGAGATCCGTAAACCCCTCCCGGAATCTTTAATCCTGCTGGCGTATTTAATCATGACCCGTCCCGAGGTGATGGATCAATACCTGCGCGGGGAAGACGCAGGGATTACCATTCCTGACCGGCTGCACGCAGACCTTATCCAGAATGCTTACGATTGCAGTTATGACTTTGTCTGGAACGGCGAACTGGCGCTGAGTTATATTGAATCCATCGACCCGAACTTTAAGAATGAAGTGCTGTTCTGCCTGCTTTCCATGTTTGAGATCAGTCAGTGTCAACTCTCTCCGGCCTGGGTTCAGGCTATTGAAGAATCCGTACGCAATCCCTGGCCTTACGACGAGCGCCTGGAATCGGGAGTTTTTCGACATCAGCCCCTGGTGGAATTCAGCGCAAGTATCCTGGCTTTGCTTTCGGAAGAAGAGCTTTTCGACGTGCTGGAAACCAGCCGCATTCTGATCTACTTCTTCGAAAACCTGGGCACGTATACAGGTCAGGCCTTTGAGGATATGCTGGAAGCCCTTTGCCGTGTGGAAGGTCTCTTCCTGCATGAACTGGAGTTCCAGCTGGAGCAACTAATGAACTCCAGCAAAGCGCGAATCCAGAAAAGGATGCAGCGATGCGCTCGCGCCATCGGTAGAGAAGTCATCTTCCGGGACGGGCGCCCCACACTTATTGATCAGGAAACCACTTGATCCAAAACCCGGGGCAGTTCCAGGTTACTCTGAAGCTGTTTCTTTGCGCCGCCAGCGACGATCTGCCGCTGGCGAGAGGAAAAGACACGTCCCCGAGGACCGCCTCGGGAGGCCTGCCGTCCACTACGGCAACTGAATCCGTCGGGCCTCCTTCCGACGCCCGGGCCCACACTTCGGACGCCCCGGCCCGCGCCAGCGAATCTCAGCAAAAGCCTGCAAAGCCCCGGTCACATGGTTCCCATCCATCCATGCCGGATCGATATCTTGTATTAACCGACAGCTCTTCCGGGGAAGGCGATTTGCCTGGCGGAAGGATCAATCAGGACGAATTCTATAGCGACTTTCACGACTGCCTGGCCCGGGAGGTCACCGAAGAACTGGGAGCGGTAGAGTATCTACTGAATCCCTATCCGCTCTTCGTGTTTCCTCATTTTGTGGCTAAAGATGGAAAGGATGCGCTGGGAGTGGCCTACGTAGGTCGCTATCTCTCCGGTTCATTACAGCTCTCCGAAGAGCATAATCATTTCCAATGGTACCGGTTTGCAGATTCTCCCGAACCCGCCTTTCGAAGTACCATGCTGGCAGCCGTAAATATCTTCCTGCAAAACCGCACGTCATTTATCGATCGACTGAACGCCAGAGATTTGCTTACTTTGCCTTGACCAGATTTGGCCCAACCAACATTGGATACTATGCGATTCGCCTTTCGAAACCCGGCTCTGATTCTTACAGTCATCGCCGCTTTGCATTGTAGCCCGGGGGCTCAGGCCCGCGATTACCAGTATCAGATTTCTCTGTCTCCGGGTTACCATCAAGATTTAAAGGCATCATCAATTGGCTACGACATATATGTGCCCCCGGCCCCGGAAGGCGTGGAGCCGGCAAAGGCTCACTACCGATTGCTTCTGGTCCTGCCTGGCTGGAAGTTCGACAAGTCCCGATGGATCAAAGAAACGGACCTGAAGCAGTACGCGAATCGCCACTCCATGATTCTGGTGCTTCCGCAGATGAATACCAGCATCTACGCCAGCCAGTATTTTCCCGAAACGCGAATGAAATGGCATTCAGAGGCCGGGCTGAAATTCATTAACGAAACCTTCATTCCCGAGTTACGACAAAAATTCGGATTGTTCACGGCGGGAAAAGAAAACTACCTTCTGGGCCTGTCCACCGGCGGTCGCGGAGTGGCTTTGATTGCTCTTTCCAATCCGGATCTATTTGTTGCCGGCGCCTCATTCTCGGGGGATTTTGATCAGAGCGTAATGCCATCGGATAAACTGATGGCGGCGGTATATGGCCCCTTTGACAGGTTTTCCAACCGATGGCGGCAAATCGATAATCCGGTGAATGCCGCGCAGAAATGGACCATGCCTCTGTATCTATCCCATGGCACCTCCGATGGCATCGTACCGCCGGATCAAACCAATCGTTTTTACGAAGCTATTAGAAAGGCAAAAGGAGCGGATTTTCCGGTGGAACTAAAAATGGTGGAAGGCGCGGCCCATGACTTCCGCTTCTGGAACGATCAGTTGGCGCCGGCCTTCGCTTTTTTTCAGAGATATTTTCATGGCAACTCCCAGCTATAATCTAACCGATCGCGAGTTCCAGGAAATCCGGGATTTATTCTTTTCTCTTTCCGGAGTGCTACTGGCAGACACGAAAAAGAGTTTAATGGCCGGAAGATTGGCAAAGATCCTCCGCGAGCTCCAGTTGGACACATACCATGATTATGCGGACTACGTCAGAGCGGACAAATCCGGTTTCGAAAAGCAAAGGCTGGTAGACACTCTGACAACCAATGAAACCTACTTCTTTCGCGAAGAGGCGCATTTCGAACTTCTACGAAAGGAATTGATCCCTGAACTAAAAAGCAGACGATCCCCCATTACTGTGTGGAGCGCGGCCTGTTCCAGCGGACCGGAGCCCTACTCCATTGCCATGGAGCTGGCAAACCATCTGGGCTATTCGGGATGGCAGGTTACGGGAAGCGACATCAGTCAGAAGACGGTAACCATGGCCGAAAACGGCGTCTATCCTCTGGAAATGGCGGAGCGAGTGCCCGAACACTACAGAAAGAAGTACTGTCTCAAAGGCGTTCGTAGCCAGGAAGGCAAATTCATTATAAAGGGCGAGATTCGAAATAGCTGCCAGTTCTTTACCTGGAATCTAATGAAGCGTCCGGTGGGATTCGGCCCATTCGACATCATCTTCTTGCGAAACATGCTAATATACTTCAATGCCACAGAAAAGGAAACCATCATACGTAATATTGTATCGGCGCTTAGACCGGACGGTTACCTTATTGTAGGGCACTCCGAAGCTTTGAATTTCGCGCAGGCCTATCTAAACAAGGTGAAGCCCACCGTTTATCAGCCCATCCAGGGAGCCGTGATCCAGGCCGGCTAAGACCGGATAAAGGCCGTGCAAAGCCCATTGAAGAGCAAAAAGAGATTGGAGGCCTCGAGCGTCTTATGAGCCGCACCGTTTTCGCTTTCGCATTTGCTCTTTCGCTGGTGGTGATTTCTGTTATGCAATCCAGAATGTACCCCCGTCCCCAGGAATTCATATTATCCACTGCCCGGCTGGCCCAAACCCCATCCGGTGAAGGTCAGGATCGACCGGATGGACCAGGCGCGCTTCTGGATGGATCCGGCGGCCAGCGCGGAGTCACTTCGTATATGGATTATCCCCTGGGCGATGCCAATGGGAACTATTTCTGGCTGGAGCTGGGGATCAGCCACTGGCCAGTCGCCCGAAAACTTACGGCTCACAGTTCTCCCGGAATAGTTCGCGTAAGTAAGGAGAACAGCCAGCAAAGGCCGGGCGAATCAGAATCCCCCCTTTCCGGCGCTGGTCTACTGCATCTGAAAGACTCCATCCAATTCGAAGCTCGAATACCGGAGCGAATCCGAATCTGGAATGGTCCTTGCCGAAACTCATCTGATGCGGGCCTTGAACCTAAAAAGGTTGAGGCCTCAGAGATGGCGGAGCTGGTGAAGGTGAAAGATGCACGGCTGGACTTCTACTATCGTCCGTTAAACGATCCAGATCAAGATTTTGGCTATCCGGAGGCCACTCCCGTGAAGACCTACCATGTGACAATTCCGGCCAGCGCGGAGAGCTTGGATTTGATTCTGGATCTGCCCGTCCCGTCAGAATCGGAAGAATATCCCGAGAACATGTACATGATTCTGTTGAAGTTTTCGGTGCTGTCGGTTCAGCCGCATACTATTCGAAAGCAAGCTAACTACGCGTATGAATCTGGATCCGCAGATCGATCGAACTCAAAAGCCGAATCCGGACCGGCATCTCGATCAGAATCGGGCTCCACATATGAATCTGAAACAGGAAATGAATCTGCATCAGAGTCAGAGGAGCATTCCGCCTCGAGCTTCGAAAACCAGCCCGAGATGCGGGATTCTGAGTCCGGCAGCCCGGCTACTGCTACGTTAGCGCTCTGTGAAGTGGAATATGCGGACCGTTCAATGGACGAATCCGGGGATTTTTTCGTTTTCTGGTAAAGGGCGATAAAAAGCCTCTACTAAAATGTCCGGAACAATACTTAAATATCCATCCCACTGGCAAAAGGCTTTTCAGGAAGGTCGAAAGATCTCCATGGCGACCTGCTATGATTATTCCATGGCCCGCTTGCTTTCGCGGACCAACGTGGATGCGCTGTTGGTAGGCGATTCCCTGGGCATGGTCATCCAGGGTAAGCGTTCGACGGTGCCGGTTAGCGTCGACGAGATCATATATCATGCCGAAATGGTTCGTCGGGGCGCGCCGGATCAGTTTCTCCTGGTGGATATGCCGGCCGGCTCCTACCATGCATCCATAGAGTCTGCGGTGGCCAACGCCATGGAAATCATGAAACGCACGGGAGCGGATGGATTAAAGCTAGAGGGATCCTCTCCCTTTCTCTTACAGGTAGTTACGCGGTTGGTGGAGTCCGGAATTCCCGTCATGGGCCATTCCGGTCTGACTCCGCAGAGCGTTCTTACATCCGGCGGCTACAGGATCCAGGGAAAGACCGACGATTCGGCAGCCCTGCTCAAGGAAGCGGCGCTGTCTCTCCAGGCAGCCGGCTGTTTTGGACTGCTTCTGGAACTTGTGGAATCCAGCGTGGCTCAAGAACTCACCGAACATCTAAACATCCCCACAATTGGCATTGGTTCCGGCGCGGGTACCAGCGGCCAGGTTCTGGTTTATCATGACCTCCTTGGCCTGGATCCGGATTTCTCTCCCAGGCATACCAAGAAGTATGCAGATCTATCCGGCACGATCATCCAGGCTTTCAATCAATACGATGCAGAAGTTAAAGATGGGTCCTTTCCCGGGGTGGAGAATTCCTTTTTCAAGTAAGAAACCCGCAATTCCGTTGCGGAGCATCGCGGGCGCCCGGTATGGCTCGGACCACGGACGCTAACCGAGGAAATGATATCGGCGATGCCCTATCGTGCGAAAATCGCAACTCCCAGTCTGACTCTATCCAAATAAAGAGGTGGACCGATAAGTCCCTGCGGGCAAGCATTTCCCATCATGCAAAGGTTTCTGGGTCCTGCACTGGGCATCCTTCTAATACTTTTTAGGATGCGATGGTTTCAGTCGTGGCTGCGCAGAACCTAACGGAGCAAACCTTCTCCTACCGCATCCACTCCTGCTGGATTTGATCCGTGCTCACGGACGAAGGAAGGGACTTTTCGTAGCTCTCTTTCTGAAACTTGCGAATCTGCTGCTGTATTTCGGGCGGTAGTTCCGAGATGTCGCGGTCGTCTGGCAGCCGGCTTTCCATACTGTAATAGATATCAGCCGCCAGATTTTTGCCGGACGCTTTGGACATCTGCTGCGAATACTCTTCGTAGAGCATATCCTCAAAGATCTCCTGGCGATTGCCGCCATGGAGCGGATTATCCTCTTTGTTGACAGTCTTTCGCATGCTATCCAGCATCATGTCGAAAAACATTGCCTGGAACTTTTGCGCGGTTTCGTACAGTTTCTTTCTTTCGCCCTTGAGGTCCAGTGTGGAAGGGTCCGGCCGAGTCTCAACATTGGAAGTAGAATGCCTTCCCTGCAACTCCGACGGAATAGGTTTATCCAACGAGATATCCATACTACAAGTGTCGGCCCTGGCGAAAAAAGCTGAAGTAAAAGGAGACGTAATATCGAGGAAACTCAGGGCGTCTAACAAACATTAGAAGCGGGCCTAAAACAGCCGGCCTGCACACATAAAATGCAAGCCGAGCAAATGGCAATGTAGCGCTCGGCCATTGCCTGGATTGGATTTTCGCTACCCGGAAAATTGCAACGGAACTTACAAACCTACATGACTACCAGTTCGGCATGCAAGGCGCCGGAGTCGCGCAATGCTTCCAGAATAGAAATGATGTCCTGAACCGAGGCGCCCATTTCGTTCAGCGCTTCTACGATTTCGGCGATGGAGGCTCCCGAGAATTCCTGGGTGGTCTGCCTGGCCTTTTCGTTCCCGGCTGGCGGAGCCACATACACCCCTTGGTACGCTTCCCGGGATGCATTGATCTGAAGCTGGACGCCACCCCGGGAAATAGCCACGGGATCCACACGGATGTCTCCACCCATTACAATGGTGCCAGTTCTTTCGTTTATGACGACTCGAGCGGGATAGTTGGGCTCAACGCGAAGTTGTTCTACGCGAGCAATCCAGGATACCGGCTCCTGGTTTTCCGGTACGGTAATGACGACCGACGATCCATCTATAGTGGCTTTGAGCTCCGGGAACGTGGACTGAACCTTCTTATGCACGCGATCCAGAGTAGTGAAATCGAACGATCGCAATTGTATGCGAATCTCACGATTCTGAAACAACGATTCCTGCAGATCCTTTTCCACCATGGCGCCGTTTAGAACGACCCCTACTGTTTTGCCGGCATCGTCATTTTTGTTCCTGCGGTCCGTAGCCGAGATGGGTCCCTGGGCCACTGCATAGATCTGGTCGTTTCCGGCCTGGAGGGGGGTTTGCACGAGAACGCCGTTTTCCAGACTTTTGGCATCGCCGATGCTGGAAACGGTAACGTTGATTCGATCGCCCTTGCGGGCAAACGGCGGTATTTCTGCTGTAACGATTACTGCGGCAATATTGCGCGCTCTTAGCTCTTTTTCGGAGAAGTTCTGCCCCAGGTTGCCGAGCAGGTTCTGGATAGATGTGCTGGCCAGGGTGCTTCGAGTGTCGCCGGTACCGGGAAGGCCGACTACGATTCCGTAGCCCAGCAACTGGTTGGTCCGCACACCCTGGATTCGTGCCAGATCCTTCAAACGAACCCCTTCCTCATCGCTTTGCGGGGCGGGCTCCTCCGCACGAAAATCGGCGGGCATGGCAACGATCACGCTCAATGCAAATAGAATGGTTCGCATCAGGCCAGTATACAATCCTGTGCGTCTGGCTCCCGCATTCCGAAGGCCGCTCCGGAGGCCCACGGGAAAGCGAAATTCTGCGGAGCGAAACCCTTTCACTGACTTACCTCACCGCTTTCGCCCAGGATGCGATTCAAATACTCCAGAAGCAGTTGCTGCTTTTCCGCATCGCTCAATTCGGCGCTGGGCTGTGGCGGATCCCCGGGATTCTCCCCCGGATTCTGCTTCATTTGAATGTTATCTCTCTGAGCGTCCGGACCGCCCTGAATCAGTACCTGTAGATCGGCCACCCGGGAAGAGTGAATGGTCTTTCCGGGCATGATGTCGCCTGCATTTACGCGACCTCTTACCTGAATTGCCTGCCTGGCTGTACCCTGTTGATAGGCCAGTAGCTTCGTTCCTTCGAATGTAACCGTGCCGGTATTCTGATCGATGTCTTGAATCGTAACGGCCAGATCCATGACAACCCGTGCCCGACTACGAATTCTGGCATCTTTTTTCTCGGTGATGGTGCGCGTATCGTCGGCCGGAGGCAGGAATTCGAACAGTTTGGAGTCCGGGGCCATTTTGATTTGAACTTCATCCATCAAATCGCCTTCCAATAGATAGTCCACGACCATGGGCTCACGAATCTGAAGCTTTAAGATCTCCCCCTCCCGCAACTCAATAGAGATGCCGTACGGGTTCTTGTCCTGCCAGAGATCCTCCGCGTTTAAGAGGCCAACGCGGAGGGCCACAGACAAAAAAAGAACTACCATGACGCTGAAAGTCACGGTTGCCAGAAACGAAGACCGCTGTATGCGGATCCTATTGCTTCGCTGGATTTCTCTTCTATCAGGGTTCATAAACCACGCTCCCATCCGAAGCGATGCGACCCTTTTTGATTACAGATTTATTTTCAAATGCAAGGATGCGCACAGGAATCGTATCGCCGACGTTTCCGTCTTTGTAAGCTACGCAGCGAATCTTCAGAGTAATACCCGGCTTCTCGTAGATCAGATCCAGGCTCTGGCCGCGGCGAATATCCGGCAATTCCTGGATCGCCGGAGACTGCAAGACCTGCCCTTTCTTTACCGGTGTGTTCAACTTCCAGCCATGAATGTTTTCACCGGAGTAGTCCTTTAGCTTCCCGTCCGTGTAGCGGACTTCCAGTTCATAGTCCCCTTCTTTAATGGTTTCGCCGAACTTCAGGTCCCGGGTAGCCACAGGCACACGGATCTTCTTTAGAATGCGCACCGGAACGGTTTGCCGGTGCAAAACGCGCTTTTGCGTCTCTGGATCCATTACGTCTACGGTGATGTTTCTGTGCCCCGGGCCGGGCTGAAGTCCGGAAAGCTTGATGAGCGAATGCAGTTTGGAATTGTAGAGAATGCCCTTTTTTGCTTCTACGCGATAAGTACCCTGGCCGCGAATGCTGTTTTCCATAATCCCTTCGAAGAACTCTCCGGTTTCTGCCGCCGACATCTCTTCAATCAGAGGTATTACCCAGACTCCTTTGCCGTAGATACTGGCTTCTATCCCGCCGCTCTTAAGGAGCGCTTCTTTGAGCCGATCGTCAGAAAGATATACCGGGCGCTCCAGGGTTTCGAAGACTACTTTGTCGGTAAACCTCTGCGACCCGGCATCCAGTTTGCCCAGATCCCCCAGCTTTACCGGGAACCGTTTGACCACCGCCACGGGCCCCATTCGCAGTGTAAGGCTGGCGCTACCCTGATTGGAAAATGAATGACTCTGCGCGTACAGCTCCCCATCCACCGGCAAAGACACAGAAAGCATTGCCACGGCGGCAAAAAAAAGACATCCGAAGCGTGACCTTCGGATGCAACACAGGATACGTGGTCTTGGAAAAAACACAGTAATTCTCCGGTTAGCGATTATCGCTTCATTGAGATGGCCGTGCCCAACATAGAATCAGACGTCATAACGGCTCTAGAGTTCGACTCATAGGCTCTTTGCGCCACAATCATGTTCACCATTTCTTCTACTAGCTTCACATTGGACATTTCCAGAAAACCCTGGAGGATAGAGCCCATGCCGTCCATGCCCGGAGTACCCTGGATTTCCGGACCGGAAGCCACCGTTTCCTTGAATAGATTCTGTCCGATAGCCTGCAATCCGGCCGGGTTCACGAATCGGTAGAGGTCAATCTGTCCAATTCTGGTAGGACGAATATCATCGTTCACCTTTACGGTGACTTCGCCGTTTTCGCTGATCTGCAGAGAGTTGTTTATCGCCCCGGGAGGCAGAGTAATGGGCGGCTCCAGTAAATAGCCGTTGGAAGTTACCACCTGCTGGTTCGAATCGATCTTAAAGGATCCATCTCGGGTGTAAGAAAAGCTCCCGTCCGGCATCAGGATCTTGAAGAATCCGACCTCCGAAGTAATGGCCATATCAAACTTGTTTCCGGTGGATTGCAAACTTCCCATTTCAAAGAGCTTCTGCGTGGCCGCCACACGGGTTCCGTGACCCACATAAACGCCGGTTGGGATTTCGCTTACCGCCGTGGCCGGGGTGCCAGCCAGAACCTGCTGCTGATATACCAGATCCTGGAAATCCGCCCGGTTCTTCTTGAAGCCTGTTGTGTTCACATTGGACAGGTTATTGGAAATCGTGTCCATATGGTATTGCTGGGCAATCATGCCCGTCGCTGCCGTCCAGAGAGATCTTAACATATCCTCAGCATCGGCGATTTCCGTACAAAAATTAGAATAAAGGAGAGCCGATTTGCGACATATTTCGGAAATCAATGGGGGACGGAGGCCCGCCGAGGCGCAGCAGGTTCGAGTAATCACCGTGGGCAAGTTTTAACCCGAACCCTGCGCCGAAATCCGTGCAACAGGTTCGCATAATCACCACGGGCCCGCTTTAACCCGAACTCCGCGCCGCGCACCGCCAGCGGGTTCGTGTAATCTCCGCCTGAACGTTTTAACCCGAACTCCGCGCCGAACCCCGCGCAGCAGGTTCGGGTAACCACCGCCCGAACGTTTTAACCGGAACTCCGCACAACGAGTTCGCATAATTACCACGGGCAAGTTATAACCCGAACCCTGCCCCGAACCCCGCGCAGCAGGTTCGCATAATCACTACGGGCCCGTTTTAACCCGAACTCCGCGCCGAACTCCGCACAACGAGTTCGCATAACCACCACGGGCAAGTTTTAACCCGAACTCCGAGCAGCAGGTTCGCATAATCACTGCGGGCCCGTTTTAACCCGAACCCCGCGCAGCAGGTTCGCATAATCACTACGGGCAAGTTTTAACCCGAACCCCGCGCCGAACCCCGAGCAACAGGTTCGCATAATCACTACGGGCAAGTTTTAACCCGAACTCCCCGCCGAACTCCGAGCCAAATAGCGGTTCCGCGCCCGGCACCGCCTGCTCAGGCTTCTTTGCGGATTACCAGGCAGCGATTGGTATTGGTGCCCCGGGAATTGTTCGTCACCTTCCAGCAGTTGGCCAGCTTGGTGAATTCCTGCTGGTTGATGCAGATTTCCTGAGCAACAACACGACCGCCGCCCTGCACTTCCAGAGGCAGCATTTCCGCCATTTCCCGCTCCAGAAATATCATCTCATTCTGGGAAACGACTTCGCCCACTTCAATCACCGCATGGCCGCCGGGTTTAAGAATTCGGCCGAACTCCCGTATGGCTTCGCGCATGAAATCCTTCCATTGCTCCAGTCGAGCAAAGATGGCCAGAGGCAGATCGTCCATGCGATCCTCCACTCCCAGAAACCAGGCGCGCATCCAGTTGTCTTTCTTGTAATCCACTTTGTCCAGAAAAGGGGGAGAAGTTACGATCAGATCCACCGAGCTCGTTTCTACTCCCTCCAGGTTTCGCGCATCGCAGGATAGGTATCGATTCCCCGCCGCGGCCGCATTGAAAGAAGGATGCAGTTCCTGCGAAAGATCCCTTTTCATTTTCTTCAGGATTCGCTCCTTGATGGCCTTGTACTCGGGAGTAAGTCCTCGCTTCTGATTGTTTCGACGCTGTGCATCGGGCATGATTGAGATCTGAGGAAACGAGTAAACCGAGAAGAAACCGTCCGAATGACCGTGAAGCCTTGAAAGAGCGGTGAGAGCAATATAGGAAAGCGCAGGATCGTCTCGATTGTCCAGATGGAGCTGTTTGAGATTCTGAATTTCGTGGATGGTCTTTTCATGAAAAAAAGGTTCCAGTCGCACAAAGTCCCGGTCGCTGATGTTGCTCTTTTTGGAGGAAAGCTCAATGGAGCCAAGTCGGGACTCCAGCTCTTCGAAGTCCGGTATCCGACGACGGGCCCGACCCAGGAATCCGGCAATGGGGCTCAGATCATTATGCGTCGCCGAGAAACCGTTCAGATTGGACTGAATGGTGGTGGTACCCCGCCCGCCGAATGGATCCAGAACGTGGGCAGAATCTCGATCGGCCAGAAAGCGTTTAATGAAGTAGTCCGGTAGTTCGGGCTTGAAGCTGGCCCGATAGCTCACCGTATAATGAATCGGGTGCATCTGTCGCTGCCTGGAAGTCCAGAGCTCGCCCACGGTTACCGGTACATCCGACGCTTTGTGGCTGTTATCCGGAAGCGCCGGATCGGATGCGATGAAGCGCCCGGGCGGTGTTCCTGTTACCCCTGGCCCGGCCGAACGATTGCGCACGGCTACCGAGAGCCTGGCTCCGGCCTGACCGGCGGTGTTCGCTCGGGCTTTCTTCTTTTTTCCAGCGCCGTTAGACGCCTCTTTACTTGAACCTTCGACTTTGTTGGCTGCGGTTGCTCCCAATGCTGTCCCCTTTTTCCCATCCGGGTTGTGTTTGAGCGAAGCGAGTAGCGCTCTAGACTGCTGGCTTCTGTCTATGGATCGGAAAGGTACAGGATTCCCGGTTCAATTTTTCAGGACCCGACCTGGATAGAGGTGGCCTGGGACGGGCCGGCCTATTTTCTTGATATCAGGTGCGATTCATGGCCCGCCGGGCGTCGTCACCGAGAAAACCTAATACGGGTTCCCTTGCAGGAACGGAGGAACAAAGACTATATGGAAAAGAAGGTTGTATTTGTAGATAAAGATGAGTGCACCTCCTGTAATCAATGCGCAGACAATCTTCCGGTCTATTTTCAGATGGATGAGGAAGACCTCTCGGAAACCCACAACAACGGAAATAACATCAACAACGCCGAGATTCCGGAAAACGACTGGGACAAAGTGCAAAACGAAATCGATGAATGCCCCGGTGAATGCATTCACTGGAAGGGCTGATCGTCCAGATCATTGCTATGCCCTGCTTGGTCTGGCTCCCTTTCCAGAAAAAGGGGGCTTTGAAGCCTGTGCCGTTGAACCCGATCAATGAACCTGTCGTTGCGATGGGACACACTTTCCCATAAACCGGGCTGTAGCCCTGCCTGGCGGAATGTTCAATGTCGCCAAAGAATAGCGTAAGAGTCGCGCTGCTCCATAGAAGGCTCTTGAGACGGCTCTTGAAGAAACCCTTAAAGACTGATCGATGCATCCCCTGCCCGGTGGAATCGTTTTCCCAGGGAAGTGGCCAAGCTTCCATTCTCTAACTTTCAATTTTCCGCCCTTCCCTAAAAAAGTTCTACATCGAATTTGCCTTAACCTCCGATCAATATAGCGAGGAAGACACGGAGGGTTACTCATGATTATCAACCACAACATCAGTGCTATTAATTCGCACCGTACACTGAAGTTTCATGACTGGGATTTATCCAAGGACATTGAAAAGCTATCTTCAGGAATGCGGATCAATCGCGCTGGGGATGACGCGGCCGGTCTGGCTGTATCTGAAAAGATGCGCACACAGGTGCAGGGTCTGCGTCAGGCCGAAAGAAACGCCGAGGACGGTATTTCTTTCATTCAAACCACGGAAGGTTACCTGCAAGAAACGGCAGCTATTATTCAAAGAATTCGCGTTCTGGCTGTTCAGTCTGCTAACGGAATCTATTCTGCAGAAGACCGACAGCAAATCCAGGTCGAGGTTTCTCAGCTGATTGATGAAATCGACCGGATCGCTTCACAGGCAGAGTTCAACAAGATGAAGATGCTCACCGGCGCCTTCGCTCGATTGAACCCCACTGCCTCCATGTGGTTCCATATTGGTCCTAACATGCACCAGCGCGAACGAGTGTATGTGAACACCATGACCACTGCGGCTCTGGGACTGCGAAACCCCACTGTTCTGACCTTTATTTCGATCAGCACTCCGGGCAAAGCAAACTCTGTGATCGGTATGGCGGATGAGGCGCTGAAGCGTATTTCCAAGCAAAGAGCAGACCTGGGCGCCTATCAGAACCGACTGGAGCATGCGGCCAAAGGCTTGATGAACGCTTACGAAAACATCCAGGCCTCCGAATCTCGTATTCGAGATACAGACATGGCCGAAAGAATGATTAGCTTTACCAGGTATCAGGTTCTGACCCAGGCAGCCACTGCAATGCTTGCCCAGGCCAACCAGAAACCGCAAACGGTAATGCAGCTACTCCGATAATTCCTCAACCTGAAAATAGCACGGATTGACCGGTGTAGAATAGCCCAGCTACTGCACCGGTCATGAGGCATGCCAGGTTGGCGGAAATCAGAGCGCGAAAGGCTACCGAAGCCACCTCTTTCGTTTTCTCAGGCACGATGGCGGTGATTCCACCGGCAAAAATGGCCAGGGATGCGAAGTGGGCAAATCCGCAAAGGGCGTAGCTCACAATGATTCCGCTACGTTTATCCAGAGTCCCATCGGCCAGAGCTGTGGCCAGGTGCCCGTAGGAGGCAACCTCGGTTACGATAATCCTCTCCCCTATAATCCGACCAGCATCCAGGGCCTGGTCTGGCGCAATACCAATCAACACCGCCAGCGGGTAGAACAGATAGCCCAGGATGACTTCCAGGCTGATGACCGTGCTTCCATCGCTCAACCATCCGGAGAGGCTCTTCAGCATCAGATTGATCAACTCCACCAGACCCAGCACAGCCAACAGCAACGCCACAATACCAAATATGAGCTTCATTCCGCTATTGGATCCGGAAATGATCGCCTCAATCAAAGAGTCCTCTTTTTCGTAGTGAGGATGCACATGTGTGCCCAGAGTCTCGGGCTGCTCCCTTTCCGGTACCAGCAGCTTGGAAAAGATAATGGCCGCCGGCGCGCTGATCAAACTGGCCGAAACCAGGTGCCCGGCAATTTCCTGAAACTGCCCCTGCAATGTTAGGACATAGAGAGCGAGCACGTTTGAGGCCACCGTGGCCATGCCGGCGGTCAACACGGTATGCAGTTCGCTACGGGTCATTTTTTCCAGATGTGGCTTAACGGTAAGAATGGATTCGATGCCTACGAAGATGTTACTTGCCGTAGTAAGGGATTCGGCTCCGGAGGTGCGAAACAACCTGGAGAATACTCTGGCAAATAATCGAACCAGAAAAGACATGATTCCGAAGTAGTATAGAACAGAAATCAAGGCGGAAAAGAAGACAATGGTGGGCAATGCCTGAAACATCAATATGAAGCCCAGACTTCCCTCCTGCCCCGGCCCCAGAGCCAGCGGACCAAACAAGAAACGAGCCCCGGCCGCTGCCGCATTCACCAGGGCCAGCACTCCGGCGTTAATCCATTGAAATACGGTGGTGCCGCCAATGGGAGAGAACAAGAATCCGGCGATCAAGAAAGCCAGAATCAGCCCTGCAAATACAGGTTTCCAGCGCAGCGCTTTGCGATTCTCCGAAAGCAACCACGCAATGGCAATTAGACCAAGGATTCCAAGTAGACTGATTCCGTTATACCAACTCATCGGGTTACTGCTCCCCAATCGGGCCCCTGAGGCAATGAAATTTCCGCGAAATGATCCGCCTCCTGGCCCGCTCCATTGGGCAATGTCCCGGTAGGTGCATCGGAGGGTCCACAGGGCTGCTCTCGAAAGCATTTCTATTAAGAGAGGCACAACTCAACCGCCTATTTGAGCGGCAGGCGGCGTCAGCCTCGGGGCGAAATGGTCTCGGAGTCAAGCCAGGACAACAGAAGCATTATTGAGCCATAAACTAATGACGAAGCCGATTTCTATTGATGAAAAAAGGGCAATGACCAAAATTTGCCCGGATGGAGCGCAGCGAGCATCATTATTCCGATCGTGCCATACTGCTGTTTGGACTGGGTCTGGCCCTGGTACTCGGCCTGGCCTGGTTGACCGAGGCTTTTTTCTTTTCCATTTACCAATTCCAGGGCTGGGAGCGGGCCGGCGATCGCATGAGTCGCTATTTCCTGGAAAGCGGTTACGGGTTGGCTCCTACCGGACTGCTGCTTCTGTACTGGGGCGCGCTAACAGTTCTGGGCAACATTCTGGTCTATTTCCGGCTTCCTCGAACCTTTCTGGTTACTGGCACCGTAATAACGTGTCTTCTGATTTTATGGCCCATGATCCGGGTCGTTGTTTACTATTATATGCGTCTGGAGGTAACGCTGGATCTGGCGCTCTACGGACTCAAGGAAATCCGTGGTCTGATTTTCGCAACAGCTCCCGATGCACTCAGTCTGGACCTTACTCTACCGGGGGTTTTCTTTCTTTTCTGGATTATGGCCATTGCCTGGGCCTATAGCTTTCATCGATGGATTCGCGCTCCCCTTTCTCCCGAGCCTTACAAACTGAAACCGGCGCTGGCGGCCGTGACTCTTGTAATCCTGGCCTCGGGCCCGCTCATGGCCTATATGGCGCCCACACAAAACAACCAGCGGATTGCCACTCCGCAAAAGGATCAAAAGAAACCGGCCGAAGGGGATTCCCCCTTTCCGGGCATCGACGATCTGGAACTGAAGCAGTACCCGCAGACCAAACATTTCGCCGAGCGATTCGGATTCAACCTTCCCGCCAATACTAATGTAGTTATCATTATCCTGGAAAGCGCCCGGGAAGAATTTGTGGATCTGGAACGCTCCAAATACTTCGCGCCCAACCTTCCGGAAACCATCGTAGCCGATCATTTCTTTGTTCCGGTGCCCCATAGTTCTAACTCGCATTATTCCATGTATACCGGCATGCACAGCGCCCGGGATTTTGATCAGCTTTATGCCCAGCTACAGCCCCAGAACACCATGCCCATGTTGTTGCAGAATCGGGGCTACACCAACCACTATGTTTACACGGACAGCACCGCTTTTGAGTCCGAAATCGTAATGCTGCGAAAGCTAAACATGCAGGTCATCGAAAAAGCGGACTTCATGAAGCGAAAGAACCCGGAAACCAATGAACCTTACAAGAGTTTTCAGTTTGGCCTGGATGATGTGGCCCTGGTGCACGAAACCCAGAACATCCTGGATTCTACCAAAGAGCCGTTTACCCTCACCGCGGTAATGACCAATTCGCACTATCCGTACCACAATCCGCACCCGGATAAATTCAATCGTTTCGACAATACCAAGATCCTGGGGAGGCATCGCAACGGAGTGGATTACGGCCTCCACATCGCCGATCGCATCGTAGAAGAGTTTGTAAAGCGAGGCATGGCCGAAAGGACGTTGTTCATTTTAATCTCCGATCATGGAGAAAGCTTCGGCGAACGGGGCGCCCACGGACACAGTTTCAGCATCTATAACGAAGAAGTCCGAGTCCCGCTGGTTATGCGTCATCATCAGTTCCACCGGGTATGGCAAGATGCCCCACTACCCCGGGCTACCATGCTGGATCTTTTTCCCACGATATTCGATGTTCTCGGCCTTTCCTATGATGGTTCCAAACATGGAAGGAGCGCCTTTGATCCGGATTATCAGTTCCATATGCCGCTCTGGGTATGGCGAGTGGACGATTTTCGCGGCTTTCTTTTGGGCGACGCCAAGTGGATCTATTCCGATCCAGAACAGACTATCTATAGACTGGATTTGCACGACAAGATCCAGGCAGCCTGGAGCGGCGATCGCATGGACGGCCATGCGGAAGAATTTGTGGAAACCCTTCAGGAACTGGATATGGGCCTGGCGCCAGGCAAAGTGGCTGTGGAAGGCCAGTTACTTTCACCTCCGCTACGTATGGGTCCCTTCGCCACCGGCGCCAGCTTCCGCGGAGGGGGCGGAAAGCTCTATACCGATTGCGATCAATTACCGGCTCACATAGAATGCGCTCCGCCGGGCGAATCCGTAGAATTGAGAGGCGACCCCCAGCGCCGGGTTCCTTTCGTCAACGCGCAGGGCGAAGAAGTAATGATCCCCTGCCCGTTCTGCGTCGGGCCATGAAAGCAAGAAAAGATAGAGGGACAATGAGGGCACAGACGGGCAAAAACGGCCAAACATGTAGATGGATAATGGAGCGATAAAGGCTTCAAAAGGCTATGGCGTCCACGGGAAGCGATCACTCTCCAGAGGCAGAAAGATATGAAGAAGAAAAACCGGTTTTTTACAATAATCCTGGCAGCGGCCATTCTGGCGTTGCAGTCGCCGGATTCCGCAAATGCGGCCTCCGCCATCGCCTATAGCCCCCAGGCCTATGGTTATAGCTTCAACGTTGCCACAGTGGAAGAAGCGGAGCGTCTGGCCGCAGAAATGGCCCGGAAGCATGGCGGGATCGATGTTAAAGTTCTGGTGTCCACCGACAAGCATGGCTACGGCGCCATCGCGGCTGACGGAAATCTTCTGGTGGGCGTGGTCGGCTATCCGGATCTACGGAGCGCCACTCAGAAAGCTATTAGCGAATGCGTGCGCAAAGGTTGTAAGCAACCCAGACTCATCGCTACCTGGTACGATCGCGGCTATTGAAAACCGTAGCGCTAGCTCGGCACCACGAAATTCGCCCGGAATCCAACAGAAGGCATCCCGGCCAGTCCCGGATTGAAAGCGCAAGCCCGCCTTGACCGAGCCTTTGGCCACCTATCGACCTGCGGCAGTGGCTCTTTTCCTTTCCCCTACGTCTATCTTTCGGACACTTCCTGCCCTTTATCTTTCAGCGGGGAGGTTAACAGCAAATCCGCCACGACCGCATAATGATCTGAAGCAGGTATTTCCTTTCCTCTATAAGTAAGAACTTTTTCTCGTCCGTACAGGAATACGTCTCCTAGCTGCCAGGAGTTTTCGTAGAGCAGGATGTAATCCAGCCTTCGGCTATGCTCTCCTTCGAAGCGAAACCAGTAGGACAAAGGGTTCTCTTCCTGATTCCACGTCAGTCCCGGCCTGCTGCCATGTTTTTCCTTCCAGAGATCGCGGTAGCCTTCGGGCAAGGCGTTTCGCTCCGTTATCGCTTCTGGCCCATCGCCAAAGTTGAAATCGCCCAGGACAATGGTGGGGCCCTGTAGCCGTGAACGAATGGACTGTAGTTGCCGGGCCCGAATAGGACCGTCTTGCAGATAACTTTCCAGATGCAGATTTATAGTACTGAATCGGATGGTCTGGCTGTCTGTTGGGTTTCCCGATTCTCCCCGGGCGTTACTGTCTGAACTGCTGCCAGAATGAGCGTTTTCACTGGGCGAGCCGGTTCCGCTCTGCGTGGATGGCAGCTCCATATAGAATTCGGTTTGCTGGGCATACCGCCCCATCCGTCCGGGGAGATTGTAGAACCTGTTTGAAATCACCGGTATTCTAGACGCGATAACCAGCCTACCTTTGATATGGGCAGCCTTACCTGGCACCAGCCTGTAAATCGCAGAAAAACCAGGATCCTTTTCCAGGAGGCGATAATACTCGGGCGTCATTTCCTGAAAGGCCACAATATGAGGGCGAGCCACCAGGATGGCTCGAATCACTTCTCGTGCCCGGTTCTCCCGAATGAATTCCCGCAAGCTTACATTCCAGGTCATGATTCGCAGTATTCCGGGTGAATGGGAAGGCGGGGGCGGTCCCACTTCGGCCTCGGGACCGGTGCAGGTAGAAAAAGATAGGAGAAAAGCGGCGATGAGCAGCCGCCATGGCATCAGAAAGTTGCGCATAACCTACCCCTATGTCTGTAGCAGAAACCCTATTGGCAACCGTTTCTTTGTAAGCCTTCGGGGTTATACAATGGCGCAGCGGAGCAAATTTAGAATCCAGGGAACGGGCCACCACTTTTTTTGTAGAACTGAATCGTGCCGTCTGTTGCTCTGGATGAAATGTCGGAGGAAGTGAAAAAGGTTAACGATCCGGAACAACTCCGTCAGATCTGCGCCAAGATATTCACGCGACTTCCCGTCCATATAAAAGACAAAGATCGAGTAGAAGCAGCCCGGGTACTCGGCTATGAAGCCCCCCTGTTAGAGGTAGAACACAATCGACCGGATGCAGAGATTCGAGTCCTGATTGTGAATCACGACCAGCATTTGATGCTAATGGAATGCAAAGTTCAGGAAAGACCCGCCCCTGGCCACGAAAAACTTCATCCGGTAAGACTGCACCTCAAGCGGAAGATCCGAAAACAGAAGCGAGTAAGTCTATCTTCCGATAGTCGTAAGCTGGTAGTGGATGATTTGATTACTCTTCGCTCCATACCGGAATCGCTTTCAAAAGTCGACGAAAAGAACGATTCGCCATTCAAGGAAGCGCTCGCTCAACTAAAGACCATCCAGGCCATCGCACGATTGACGGTTCGAAAGTCCTTTCGTCTGGATAATCGGATGCGCGCCATGCTGGCCCGGGATGTCCCCATTTTTATACCGGATCGGACAAGCAGCAAAGCGCCGGGGTTTCCGGTAATCACCATGGAAGAGTATAAGAAAATCCTTAATTATGAGGCGCATCCCGATCGCATCCTCAGCGAAGTTTCCATACCCGTTCGTTTCAAAGGCATATACTTAATGGGTGTGGCCACAATCATTTCTTCGGAACCCATGACCGATCATCATTTTGAAGGCGTTCAGGAAATCGTCAGTAATCTGGAAAGAGAGATTCTGGACCGACATATTGTGCCCTACAACCCCGAGCACTGCCCGGTGGTAGATATCAACTCCGGCGGCGCCGGTATTCTTCATCCGCACAATCCGCACGTAATGCGCGGTTTTCTTCCCGGGGAAGAGGTTACTTTCGACCTTCATTTCCCTGGAGAGAAGGCCTTTCCTGTGCTGGGTAGTATTCGAAATATCAAGAGTCTGGAACGAGCTCATCGAATTGGTCTGGAATTCGAGCAATTGCCGTCGGATTTGAATTCAGAGCTGGAAGACTTCCTGCGTCAAGTTGAGTAAAACTGGCGCGATGGATATCGCTACTACAAACCGCCTTGAGCTCTAAATGGAACAGTGGTTACTGATTGTAGCAGGATAGATCGTAGCAGCATAGATTCCAGGCGAACGCCCCGAAAAGAACCAGGGCATCATAGGCGCATCGCCCATCAGGAAACAATTAGTCCGTTGGAAAGGAAAGCACGCATTGTGCGCCGCCCGTATTCGTAACCTGAAAGGTCCCTCCCAATTGCCGGGCAAGCATATGAACCATGGAAAGACCAAAACCCCGGGAGCTTCGCAGGATGAAATCCTCGGGCATTCCCGGACCATAATCCTGTACGATTAATTGGCCGCCATTCATTTGTCTTCGCAGAGTCACCGATACGGAGTTGGCAGTCTCTGTACCGAGTCCATATTTCATCGCATTTGTGAGCAATTCGTTGAGCGCAATACCGATTGCCGTAGCTTTCTCCGCCGATAAAGCGAAATCATCCAATTTCTTCTCAATTGAAATGTCGGAGGAACCGGCGAAGGCGCGAACTATGGAATCGATTAGATCCTGGAGATACGGCTGCATAGAAACCCGCTGAACCGTATTGTGTACCAGCAGTCCATCGTAAAGCGCGCGTATGCTGGCCAGGCGCCCCACAGCTTCGTGGAGAACAAGCTTTACTTCTGGATTAGAGCTAGCGTCGGCCTGCGCACTCAAAAGCCCTTCAATGCTGGCCACGTTATTCTTCAAGCGATGATAGGTCTCGCGCAATAGCAATTCCTTTTCTTCCCTGTGCCGAACCATTTCGGCTCGGTTTCGATCGCTTACATCAATTCCTGTGGAGATGAAATACTCTCCAAAGGCAACGCTGGTCATAAGAAGTGTTTGTCCGGTACCAGGAAAATAGGTCTCCCATTGCCGCGGGCGGCCTTCGCTAAATATCTTCTGCACAACGGGCATGAACAACTGTACCGGGTTCGAATCAGGCCAGATTTCTTCGGTGGTTTTTCCGATGATATCTTCGCGGGACCGGCCCCAGGCAGCCAGAGCGGCAGGATTCGCCTCTTCGAGACGCCAGGTGCGAATAAGGCCCGATTCGGTGCGAACCAGTTTCCAGAGATGGACCTCCTCTGTGATATTTTCGAAAAGATTACGATACTTTTCCCCATTGGTTCGCGCCATTTGCTCGGCATCCCTGAGCTTTTGGCGAGCCCCAAAAAGCCTAAGCGCCATCTTGATGGATGCGTTCAATACTGTAATGCCCGTACCCTTAACCACATAGCCGTAGCTGCTAATTCCCTCCGTCCTTTCCACAATCTCGGGCTCAGTATGCGAAGACAAAAAGAGAATGGGCATTTCCTTCGTCTGCAGGATTCGCTCCGCCGCCTGCGTGCCGTCCATACCTTTGCCCAGGTCGATATCCATTAGAATCAGACTGAACTCACATTCCAGGGCTCGATCCACTGCCTCTTCCCCTGTAGTAATGTGATGGACCGAGTAACCGATATTTTCCAGCTCCGCCTGTTCCACCCGGGCCGTAATCGGATCATCTTCCACAAGAAGAATCGATATTTGTTCCAGAGTATGCATGAGGGTACACGAACAGACGAAGCCAATTTATCACATCAGCCCTGCCCGATTAAGGGACAGCAATGCAAATTTGGGCGGGATCGGGTTTTCTGTTGGCAGGTCTCGAACGACCACCGTTGCCCAGATGATGCGCTTATGACAGGTAGAACTGAATCCGAAATCTTCGAGAGAAGCATGTCCGGACCCGGTTTTCAGGCTTGCTCCAACGTCACATTGCGAAGCAGCAATACTTCGGACCGGAGCTCCCGTAATCCCGGATCGGGAGCCCGTAGCAGGTCGCCAGGATACGATGCCGGGAAACGGCCATCATTACACTATGTATTTGCTGGACACGGGACGCCGGTTTTCGCAATTGACCAGATCGGCGAAGACTCTCTTCGGCCTAATTTTTCTTTTAGGAACAACCATGGATGAGAACCAAATAGACGAAGAAGCGCTTTTCAGTAACGATCCGGAATCCGAGTTGTTTCCTTCGCTTCTGGAGAGGATGCTTCTGATCTACGCAGCTCTGGTCATAGATACGGAAGAAGAGGAGATGCTGAATGATATCTCGGATGCCTTCGAAACCGACTTTCACGACGCAGAGACCAGACTTCTGGATTTCGAGCAGAAACTCATAGAAAGGCATTATCGCGAGGCCAATATTGCCGAACTGGAGTTCTTTCCTGACGAAGATCCGGCCCGCGCAGAAATTAAACATCGTCTGGCAATCAAGAAGATCGTAGCATTCTTCTCCTACGAAGACGAGGATAAGCCTGCCGGAGAAAACTCCGAACTCGCCGAAGCCCTTGCCAGCATCGACGGGGAAGCTCGCCAAATGCTGGAAACACTTCAGGCCGATCCAGAAGAAGGCATCGAAAAGGTAGATATGCTTCTGGCGCTCTGGGAAGTCCAGGCCTTGCAGAGTCTGTATCCCGATCTATTCGAAGAGTCCCTGGAAGAAAGCTGATCCCGGGCGCAAAGCAGCCTGGGCCCGGGCTGCCTGCCGGTCAGACTCTAATTTGCCTTTGCGGATTTCTTTTTGGCTGATCTCGTTTTCTTGGCGGCTGATTTTTTCTTTGATGATCGGGACAAAGATCCGGCGCTGGACTGGCCAGCTGATTTTCCGTTATCGGAGACAGACTTCTCTTTCGAAGCGGCTGCTCTGCCCGCCGGAGACGCTTCCCGGCCTTCCAGTATAGGTTTCAAGAACTGTCCGGTGAAGCTATGGCCTACCATGGCAACCGCTTCGGGGCTACCTTCGGCAACTACGGTTCCGCCTCCATCTCCGCCCTCCGGTCCAAGATCAATAATCCAATCTGCGGTCTTGATCACATCCAGGTTATGCTCGATAACCACCATGCTGCTACCCCGATCCACAAGTTCATGTAAAACCTCCAGGAGCTTTCGAATGTCTTCGAAATGCAATCCGGTGGTGGGCTCATCCAGGATGTACATGGTCTTGTCGGTGCTTCTTCGCGAAAGCTCCGAGGCCAGTTTGATGCGCTGGGCTTCGCCGCCGGAAAGAGTGGTCGCCGCCTGTCCCAGTTTGATATAGTCCAGCCCCACTCGTGACAGGGTCTTTAGCTTATTGTGGACTATGCTGATGTTTTCGAAGAAGGGAATGGCATCCTCCACCGTCATTTCCAGAATATCGTAGATGCTTTTTCCGCGATATTTCACTTCCAGGGTTTCCCGGTTGAATCGTCGCCCCTGGCATACATCGCAGGTAACGAAAACGTCTGGCAAGAAATGCATCTCAATTTTCAGGATACCGGCGCCTTCGCAGTTTTCGCATCGACCGCCGGCTACGTTAAAACTGAACCGCCCCGGTTTGTAGCCGCGTAGTTTGGCTTCCGGTAGATTGGAAAACAGCTCGCGAATGGGCGTAAACAGACCGGTGTATGTGGCCGGATTGGACCTGGGCGTGCGCCCGATAGGCTCCTGATCGATAGCAATCACACGATCGATGTTTTTCAGTCCTTCCAGCTTCTTGTGCTTTCCGGGCCGCATTCGCGACCCTTGCCGTTGAGCCAGGGATTTGTAGAGTATGTCATTGATCAGGGTAGACTTCCCGGATCCGCTCACCCCCGTAACGCAGATAAGGACGCCCAGGGGGAACTCTACATCCACGTTCTGAAGATTATTTTCGCTGGCGCCTACAACAGTGAGGGATTGTCCTTTTCCCTGTCTGCGCTCGTCCGGGATCTCGATCTTTCGAGCCCCGGAGAGATACTGTCCGGTAACGCTGTCTTTCTTTTGCGAAAGTCTGTCAGGAGGACCATTGGCCACCACGTAACCGCCATGGACTCCGGCGCCCGGGCCCAGATCCACGACATGGTCCGCTTCACGTATGGTTTCTTCGTCGTGCTCCACCACAAGCACTGTATTGCCCATATCCCGCAGGCTTTTCAGAGTATCCAGAAGCCTACGGTTATCCCGCTGATGCAATCCGATAGAAGGTTCATCCAACACGTAGAGAACGCCCATCAGAGCAGAGCCTATCTGGGTCGCGAGGCGAATCCTCTGCGCTTCGCCGCCGGAAAGAGTCCCGGCCGATCGCGAAAGCGTGAGATATCCCACGCCCACGTTGTTCAGAAATCCCAGGCGTTCATTGATTTCTTTGAGCACGCGTTCGGCGATTTTGGTTTCGGATTCCGTCAAAGCTACGTCGGCGAAGAAATGCAACAAATCCCGGATGTTTTTGTCCACGAGACCATGAATGCCCTGACCATGAAATCGCACCGCTAACGATTCCGGGCGCAGCCTGTGACCCTTACAGTCCGGGCATTGACTTTCGCCCATGTACTTTTCCAACCAGATGCGTACATCGTCGGATTTGGTCTCTCTGTAGCGCCGGCGCAGGTTGGGAATGACCCCTTCGAAGCTGTAGCCTCCGCTCTGGAACCCATACAGGACGGCCTTCCGGTGCTGCGCATTTAGCTTGTTGAACGGAACGGATGGATGAAAACCGAGCTCGGACGATAAATCCTGGAGAAGCTCCAGATACCAGTAGCCGCGACCGCTGGACCAGGGCGCCACCGCTCCGTCCAGAATGGAAAGTGAGGCATCGGGGACCACCAGATCCTCGTCGAACTCCAGCAAAACGCCCAGGCCGTCGCAGGTTCCGCAGGCTCCCTGGGGAGAGTTAAAGGAAAAGCTCCTGGGACTAACTTCCGGCAGCGATATATTACAATGAGTACAGTTCAGGTTCCTGGAGTAGATATGATCCTTTTCGCCGTCGAAGATCAGTACCTGTCCATTGCCCTGGGAAAGCGCCGTTTCCACGCTATCGGTAAGTCGGGAATGGATACCGTCGCGGATTACCAATCGATCCACAACCAATTCCAGTGTATGTCGATGCTTCTTTTCCAGAGCGATCTCTTCCGATAGATCGCGAATCTGTCCATCGATTCGTATTCGAACGAAGCCTTCTTTTCGTGCCTTTTCGATTACGTCTTTGTGCTCGCCCTTCTTATCGCCTACCATGGGGGCAAGTATTTGAATCTTTGCCCCCTCTTCCATGAGAAGGATACGATCCACTATCTGGTCGATGGTAATAGCCTCCACCGGCCGACCGCAATTGTGGCAATGGGGCTGGCCCACTCGGCCATACAGCAATCGTAGATAATCGTATATCTCGGTAACGGTTCCCACCGTGGAGCGGGGATTGCGGTGCGTGGTCTTTTGTTCAATGGAGATGGCCGGGGATAATCCTTCGATGAGATCCACGTCCGGCTTTTCCATCTGACCCAGAAACTGACGGGCATAGGACGAAAGGCTTTCTACATACCTTCTTTGACCTTCGGCATAGATCGTATCAAAAGCCAGGGAGGACTTCCCGGAACCGGATACGCCGGTAATCACTACCAGCTTATCCCTGGGAATCTCCACGGTAATATTCTTCAGGTTATGCTCCCGGGCGCCCTGGACACGAATGGAATCCATATCGTCAGAAAATTCGCCCGGGGATAAATCCGCATCCTGAAAAACGGCGGATTAGGCCTGACCGAACAACGAAACTCCCCCGGATTAGCCGATTAGATCGCTTTACTCCCGGTCCGGCTCATCCTTTGCCCGAGAGGCCGACAGACCTTCCATTCTCGGCAAGGAATGCCAGCCGAAATTTCCAGAACGATCATTCCATTTTTTTCCTGATCGAACCTTTTTTTCTCGCCTTCGGGCACCGCCTCCGCTACATTCTGGAACACTCATTCCAATTTAAACGCACAGGAGTGATGGGCCATAGGCCTGATTGAAATAGGAATTCAGGAGTTAGAGATGAGAAATCTAGAAAACAAAATAGCCGTGGTAACCGGCGGAAACAGCGGTATCGGCTACGCCACCGCAAAGGAGCTTAAGGATCTGGGAGCAAAAGTAATCATCACCGGCCGATCATCGGAAAAGGTACAGAAGGCAGCCGATGAACTGGGAGTGGAAGGATTGATCTGCGATGTACGCGAATTGAGCCAGATAAACCAGCTGGCCCGGGCAATCCAGGAGAAGCATGGCCGAGTGGATGTGCTCTTCGTAAACGCCGGCATCTTCTTTCCCACGCCGGTTGGCAATGTAACCGAGGAAATCTTCGACGAAACCATGGACATCAATTTTAAAGGAGCGGTATTCACTGTAGAAAAACTACTTCCGCTTATTCCCGAAGGCGGAACGATCATCAATCTGTCGTCCGTCAATGCATACACAGGGATGGCCAATACAGCTATCTATGCCGCATCCAAGGCGGCCATGAATTCCTATACGCGAACTGCGGCCACAGAGCTGGCTTCCCGGGGAATTCGAGTTAATGCCATTAACCCCGGACCGGTGGCCACTCCCATCTTTGGAAAGACCGGGCTCAGCGAAGATCAACTCAACGGTTTCGCCCAGATGATGCAGAATCGAGTGCCGATGAAGCGATTTGGCAAACCGGAAGAAATCGCCAAACTGGCCGCCTTTCTGGCATCAGACGACGCATCCTTCATTACCGGATCAGAAATCAATATCGATGGAGGTATCGCAGTCCTGGTGTGACTTTCCATAAAGGGAGCGCCCGCCTCTGGCCGACAATGGGCCGGAGTATCGGGCGCTCAGAACTAGAACGGAAACGGTATGCTTAATCCGCTCTCTTTTGCCATCAATGTGTTATCCGGAGGATCCGGCTCGTTGTTCGCTTGAGAGCCGGTCTGGCGAAAACCAGGCGCCCGGGGGAACTACAGGCCATTTGCAAATAATCGGTCTTTCGAATCTGGACCGCAACTGATTGGCAGGCTTATGAAGTCCGGTGCACTTATGCGCTTTTGCTTGAGTCCATAGCCCGGCCAGGGTTTCTTATACCATGCCCCGAGTCAAAGAATTCAACAAAGAGGAAGTGCTACAGAGGGCCATGGATCTCTTCTGGAAGCAGGGGTATCATGCTACTTCCATGCAGGATCTGGTGGACTATCTGGGAATAAACCGGGCCAGTCTTTATGACACCTTTGGAGGCAAGAAAGCGCTATTTGATCTGGCTCTTCAGAACTACCGAAACGTTTATTTTTCGGCCATGGAGCAAACCCTGGAGAGTTATCCTGTGCGCGAAGCGCTACAAAGGATGTTTGCCGGAGCCGTAGATGCCGCCTCGCAAGATAAGCATAGAAGGGGATGCTTCGTGGTGAACAGTACCACAGAACTGGCCGCCAGCGACGAGGAAATACGAGAAGCCGTAGAAGAGAACAAACAAAAGTTTGAGGCCCTGCTTACCAGACACATACGAATTGCTCAGAAAGAAGGTAGAATTCATTCCAAAAAGAATCCAGCCCAGCTGGCAGCCCTGATCTTTGCCTTCTACAATGGATTCCAGGTTCTGGCCCGCATCAAACCGGAAAGAAAGGAGCTACAGAACCTGGCTCGGAATGCGATTTCAATTCTGGACTCGTAAAGTCAGGAAAGTCTGGCTCCACCACCCCTGTGAACTGCGAAAATGAATTGCCTGTACCGCGACGGCAGTGTTTCTACAGTCCATGTTCGGATTCAGATACCTAAAGACCCGACCCGCAGACTATGTGCTGTTGTATCGGGGCGGCAAGGTTCGCAAACAGGGAGCGGGCCTTTCCTTTTTATACTTCGCCCCATCGGCCAGTCTGGTGCTGGTTCCGGCGGATAGCCGGGACGCTCCCTTTATCTTCCAGGAAACCCTCAAGGACTTCCAAACCGTGGATATTCAGGGTCAGGTAACCTACCGGGTTCAGGATCCAACAAGACTTGCCTCCATGCTGGACTTCACCGTAGACCCCACAGGACGCCCGCTGGGCGACGGGCTGGAGAAGTTGCAACTCCGGCTTACAAACCAGGTGCAGGTTACCCTTCGCGAAAAGATTCGTAGCTTTGTACTTCGAGAAGCCCTCTCTGCCGGTCCCGAGCTTGTGGAGTTCGTCAAGGGACGACTCAGCGAGGAGGCGGTGATTCAGGAACTCGGACTTTCCGTTCTGGATTTTGCCATCCTCAGGGTAAGCCCTACTCCGGAAATGGCCCGGGCTCTGGAGGCTACGGCCCGGGAGAACCTCCTCAAAGAAGCGGACGACGCTATCTATCAGCGTCGAAACTTTGCCGTGGAACAGGAGCGGGGTATTAAAGAAAACGAACTACAGACCGAAATCGCCGTAGAAGAAAAACAGCGGGAAATCCGCGAAACGCAGATGAATGCAGAAATTGCCGTCCAGGAAAAACAGAAACTTGTGGAAGAGGCGCGAATGGAAGCCAAGGCTTCGGTGGCGCGCAAGAAAATGGAAATGGAGAAAGAGGAGCTGGATTCCAGAACAAGCCTGGAAGAGAAGCGAAAAGAACTGGTGGCAAAAGAAAGCGAAAACCGACTGCAAATGGCTCGTGCCGAAGGCCAGGCAATGAAGTTGCAGCTGGAAGGTCTGGCCGGGCTTTCGCCGGAGCTTCTGGAAGTGCTGGCGGCCAATCAAATGGACTCCAGACAACTGATCAGTAAGGCCATGCGCGATCTGGCCCGCGGAGCCGATAAGATCGGCAATCTGAACATCAGCCCGGACCTGCTCGATTCGCTGCTGAATTCAGGGTCTTCGGGTTTTGTTCAACAGCAGGAGCGATAGTCCTCGATGAAAATGCCGCTGAATCGGAGACCGTTTTCCCTCGGCGGCGCATATCCAGAGACTACCAAACGATTATTAGAAAGTGACTTCCAATAAGAAAAAAGCCACTCCTGGTCCCACTCCACCCGTTGACGGCGAATCGGCTCCGGACATTGAAAAGATTATTGTAATCACGCGACAAACCAGGCTGGAAGAAAGCATTAAGCGCTTTAATACCATAGGCCAGGCTAAATACTTCGTCGAAAGTCGCGGACAATCCTTCGATGACTACGTCCTGGAATACGATAATTATCAGAGGGCCCGGGATGCCCTGGTGCGAAGCATACCGTCCGATATTCGCTTTCAGGTGATTGATCGCACATTGCTTCCCAATTTTTTGTTCGGCCCCCGGGATCTGGCCATGCCCCTGGGCCAGGACGGCCTTGTGGTAAACACCGCCAAGTATCTAAACGGTCAGCCGGTGCTGGCATTTAATCCAGACCCGGATCGCTTCGACGGAATCCTGCTTCCTTTTCTCTGGAACGAAAGCGATAAAGCGATCGCCCAGGCTCTGGAAACAAGACTCCGGATGCGAAGCATCTCCATGGCCCGGGCGGACCTAAACGACGGTCAGTTTCTATATGCTTTCAACGATTTTTTCGTGGGGGCCGACTCCCATGTAAGCGCGCGATACACCCTGGAGTACAGACAAAGACGGGAAAGACATAGCTCGAGCGGAGTAATTGTAAGCACTCCGGCCGGAAGCACCGGATGGCTGTCTTCCCTTTACAATATGGCGGCCGGTATCCAGGCGTTCGCCGGTTCCTCGCCCCCGGCCAAAAAGACCCGGGGTAAGACCCAACAGGGGCCCGAGAAATCCAGGCCGGCTCCGGATTCTTCCCAGGAGAGTCGGGGCCCGGCGCAAAAAGATGGCACGGGCAAAAAGGGGCCCGCCGGCAAAGGCAAAGCTTCCGCTCCGAAAAGCTCCTCAGGTTCCGATGCCCTCCGCTGGGAAGATCGAAAGCTAGTATTCATGGTGCGCGAACCGTTTCGCAGCAATTGGAGCGGCGCCGACATTGTGGCCGGAGAGATTCAGGATGCGGAAAACCTGGTTCTGGAAAGCCACATGCCCGAGGGAGGGGTTATCTTCTCGGATGGGATGCTGGACGACTTCATACAATTCAATTCCGGCGCCACTGTGCGGATCGGTCTGGCCGAGAAAAGCACCCGACTACTGGTTCCTGGTAACGCTGGAGCGAAAGGCTGAGCCGGTCACGAAAAATGGGCGACGCTCCGAAAGACAAAAGAGCTCACAAATCCGCAAAGAGGTGACCGGCACTGATTGTCTGGAGCGGGGAAGCGTGGTCAAATGAGGAATGAGGCAAAGGCAGCTGGCAGCGCAAGGGTTACTGAAGGGTTAGTGCGAACATGGAAAACCAGGAATCGGCAAACCGGGCACTTCCCATTAAGCTTCAGCCTTTTCCTTTAATAGATCCAGTATCTGCTGCGCCCCCTGCAACGTGGAGTCCAGGGAAAGAGCTCGATTGGCCAGGGTGCGAGCTCTGACTCTTTGTCCCTTTAGTCGGTAGCAATCCGCCAGGTTTACCAGGTTCGTTGCATGCTCTGGCATTCGAAGACGGCACCTTTCGCCGAAATCGATGGCCTCGTCCAGTTTTCCAATTCGCTTGTGCGCCAGACTGGCCCGGAACAGGGCTGTGGCATCGGTGGGGTCAAGGGATATCCAGCGCCTGGCCAGCATGGCCGAGGTTTGAAAGTCCTTTAGTCTGTAGGTCAGCCACACCCCGGCCTGAAGCGCGGAAGGATGCTCCCAGGAAATCTTTTCCAGTTCTCCATACGCCTGCTGCAACTGTCCTGCATCGATCTTCTCTTTTATGGATGTAGGAATCCCTGGATCGGCAATCCTGGAGGCGTCTTCGTTGTAGGCAATGCTCAATAAACTCAAATCGTCGGTAAGCTCGCCCCTGGAAATCAGGGTCTGACGGATCTTCTCCAGATCGCCGTCGGATTGTTCTACAACTTCCAGAAAGAGCTTTTCGTTTTCGTTTATGATCCTCTGGCCAGATTCGGTAGAGCCCATCATCAGATCGTCGCGACCGTCCGAGCCCATAATCATGGTCTGACCTGGCTGCAGCCGATGCGTAAGCACCTTGAAGGCCCCTTCCTCGTTTTCTACGCCTATCTTGCGAAGATCGGTGTTCCAATCCTCCATGGGTACAGCTTTTCCGTTTTCATAGAGCACAGTGGCTGGATGCTCGGCATTGATGAAGTACACTGTGCCGCTTTCATCGTGTACCAGTCCCACCACAGCAGAAATAAGCATGTGTCCGTCGAAGCCCAGAAACACAGACTGCAATTCCAGGTAACACTCGTTCAGCCATTGCTCGGGACTCTTATCCGAGGCGCTCTGAACCACCTGGGTACGGCTCACCAGGGACTTGAAAACAGTGCCTACAACAATGGCCCCTCCGGCTCCCTGCATGGATTTTCCCATGGCATCGGCGTTTAGAAAGACGGAGTATTTCTGTCCGCGAAGATAGATATCATAAAGTGCTACGAGATCTCCACCGATTTCGCTATCCCATTTGCGAAAATGGAACTTCTTCTTTTGCTCGATGAGAGTATCCATCTGCAGCGTATCGCTGTGGGCCCAGTTTCCGCCCAGGGGATTCATAAGCAACGACGTCAAAAAATAATCGCCGTCCTGCTTCTCCTTTAGTTCCTGAACTTCCTGCAAGGTGTTGTTTAGTTTCTCCGTGCGATCCTGAACCTTCTTTTCCAGATTTGCGTTTAGGTCTTCTACGCGGCGATACAGTCGCACAAACCGGTTGGCAAGGATTAGAGCCAGCGAGAAAATAAATGCGGCAAAGAAGTAGGAAAACAGCGGCGGAATATTCAGGAGGCCATTACTTACCGCCAGGTCGGCGAAGAAACCGATCATGACAAAAATCATGCCGCCCAGCATGTAATAGCCGTCCCGATTTCCGGCCCGGCCGGCTTTGACCTGAATGAAGATAACCTGCATGAGCATTAGCAGCCAGATTGGCTGTGCGATCTTTGACTGTAGCAACCACCAGACGGTCATATCGTCCGAGAAAAACGTGTGCACCGAGAGGATAACCATCACTGCCGAGAAGCCAGCCGAGAGATAGTCGTTAATTCGCTGCAATCGCGTCCGCGCCAGCTCAAAATACACGCGAACGAAGTATAGAAAGGCGACAAAGAGCAAATAGGTGAGGATAAACTCAAGTCGCTTGAAGGCCAGAAAGGAAATGTCAGTTTCAAACCTTAGCTCGGTGCGAATCAACTGACGGAGCACAAATCCGTAGATGAAGATCGCAAAAATCAGGTTTTCCCGGTTCTGTCTTCGTCTGAAGAACAAAAAGAGAAAGTAGGATCCCGCCGTAAAATAGCCGGTAAGAAAGATTAGTTCGCTGTAATCCTGGTCTCGGAGGTTGCTGAAGATATCTCCGGTGGGACCTATCTTCGTTTGCCCACGTACAATTCCACTCAGACCCGGGAAATACCCCTGCACATGGACCAGCAAGGTATTCTTTCCCGGACGCAATAGCCCCGGTGGGATTTCGTAGATTCTAATTTTGTCGTAAGCGGTGGCCAGGGGCGAATCCCACTGCCCGGTGGAGCCGATTAACTGGCCGTTCAGATACACGCGATCCCGATCGTCGATCCGCGCCAGGCGAAGAGATAGAGATCTGTTGGCGTCGCCGGAAAAGCGAAACCTCTTTAGAAACCACATCTCCTTTGTGGATTCATCGTAACCAGGAATATCGGTGAGATAACCGGGAATCATCGCCGGCTGCCAGTGACTCGAGTATACCGGATTTGGCTCTTTACTTTTGGGCTGCTGGAAGCTTACCCACCAGGTGTGGATGCCCGGGACTGTATCCAGGATTTCCGTTTCTTCAGATCCCACGGTCTGCACATAAAAATATCGATTGACCGAGCCTGCATCGACACTCTGTGCTCGAGTCTCCGCCTCGTTCTCCACGGTCCGGGTTTTACCGTCCGATGGGCTCGGGCTTTCTGTATCGCCAGCATCCGGAACCTCGGCCTTTAGAATAGAAAAGGCAGAGACCAGAACCGTGATAAGCGCTACTCGCAAGCAGCTGGAAAGGAATCTGTAACCTGGCCGAAACAAACCAGGACAAAGTGAAGTAATTAAGAGAATCGGTCAACAGCTTAAGGACAAATGGGGACCGGGGTCGCTGCCCTCAGTGTTCATTAATCTACGAAGTCGAATGCTTCCTTCGGATGCCCCGGTTGGGCTAAACTCCTGCTTCGAGCGGGCAAGCTATGCCAGAAGACTGTACTACCCGAAAATGCCTTCATGCCTGGACCGGCAAAGGACTGCTGGCGAGGTTTGTCAGGTAGGGCGCAGACGGGAATGAAGCTTACATACACCGTCCCGCCAGGCAATTGGAACATATAGGAAGCCGGCATATGATGCGCTGCGCCTGGCTGGGAAGCGAACCTGTAGAGTCCGACATAAGGCATATCAGGACAAACCCAGCTCCCGGGCCATTGCATCAGCCGGCATCTTTGGCGAACCGCTTCCCTTTTCTTCCGCCTCTTTCACAAGCTGTACAACGGCCGCGTTTAAGGGAGCCTTCATCCCCAGGGATCGGGCCAAACGAACCACCTCGCCATTTATGAAATCTATCTCCGTTTTCTTGCCGGCGATCAGGTCCTGCGCCAGAGACGTCATGGCCGTGGGGTCGATGTTGATCATGGTAGAAGCCACGCGAAAAAACAAAAAGTCTGGCAGTCCCAGAACAGCCGGCGCGATTCCCGGCAGTATCTTGCCCAGTCGCACCAGTTTGATACCAGCCTTCTTGTAGGTATGGATTGCCTCTTTCATGCAGGATGCGATAATCCTTCGATAGGCACGGTTCGAAAGCATCTCTCGAATGGGCACTCCTGCCAGGGCATTGATTCCGTTATTAAGATTCAGAAGCAGCTTGGACCACTGCACATTCTCCATGTCCGGACGAAGATAGGCTTCGATACCGGCAGCCTCCATATCGGCATGCACCATTCGAGCCACCCTGGCCTTCGGCTCGTCAGAAGGTAGTTCGATCATAAGCGGTCCGGAGGTAGACTGTCTGAAATGATTGCCCGTGCGAACAACGTTGTAGGTAACCATGCCCGCAAGCACGTTGTAATCTTTCAGGTTTTCTTTAAGGATCCTGGCCGCCCCCAGACCATTTTGCAATGAGATCACCGTGGCGCCAGGGGAAGCGTATTTCTGGATCTGTTCCACGGCTTCGTCGGTGGAAGCGCTCTTAACGCAAACCAGAATGGTCTTGCAGTGCGAAAGAGCCGATGGGGATTCGGTTATGCAGACTACACCCGGTCTGGCCGGACCGGACTCAAATTCCGCCGCAGGCAAGGAGAGATCGCTTCCCGAAACGGACTCCAGTTCCAATCCGTGGGATCGCAAAGGATCCAGAATGGAAGCTCGTCCCAGCAGCGCCACAGTGCGATCCCGGGCCAGCCAACCGCCGGTGTAGCAGCCAATAGCCCCGGCCCCCAGAACTAAATAGTCCAACGCTTTCGCATCCCTGTTGTTCATATGCCCACTCCCGAAATCCATGCTCCGACAGAGATTGGCTGTAGCATGGGGAAAAGCCACAAAAAAAGGGACCGAAGTCCCCTTTAAGATAAATCTGGATTCTATGTCTCTGGAACGCAGGTCCCTGCTTGTGGGGACCTGCCAGATTCCTGATACTTCCGATGTTATGCGTTAACGTGATTCCGGGCGGCTTCAGGCCACCGCTGCGCTTCGACTGGCCTCGCGAATACGGCTCTTTTGATTCTTGTAAGCCGCCAGCAGCGCTTTGCGCTTTCGCTTGAGCGTACTTCTGAGCTCGGATGCTACAGGCGCCTTTTCCTTTTGCGCTTTAATATACGCCTTCCTGGTTTGCTTCATTTCGCCGGCCACGGTATTGAAATCTTCCATGGCTTGTTCCAGTGCTTCTTTGCCGGACTTCAGTTGGGAGGCTTTCATCTCCAGCTTGCTTTCCAGGATTTTTTCATCCGGTATGCGAATCAGGTTTCGGGCCAGACCCAGTTTGGAAAGAGTCCAGATCATCCACTTGGAAGGATCATACTGCCAGGCTCGGATTCCGTTTCGGTAATCCACCGGGAATTCATGGTGATAGTTATGATAGCCTTCACCGTAGGTTAACACAGCGGCCAGCGCGCTGTCCCGGGCCGAATGACGGTTTGAGTACGGTTGTTTACCCCAGGTGTGCGCCACAGAGTTGATACAAAACGTTCCATGATGAACAAAGACTACACGAACAAGACCTGCAATCAGTACGCCGCCCCAAAAATCTCCCCAGGCCAGAGCGACCAGTCCGGGAAACAGAAAGCATACGAACAGCCCGAAAGCCGTGTAATAGTTGTGCTGAAATCGAATGAATGGATCCGCCCAGAGATCTTTCACCTGATTGATATCCACTTTTGCGCGACCGTTGGTTCCGCGTTTTACGAATAGCCAGCCGATGTGGGCATGAAAGAATCCCTTATTGATGGAATACGGGTCCTGGTCCGTGTCTACAAACCTGTGGTGATTTCTATGGTCGTGGGACCATTCGATTACCGATTTTTCCAGCGCACCCGCGCCAAAAAACGTAAGCAGCCAGCGGATAGGGGCTGCGGCCTCATAGCTCTTGTGGGAAAAGAGTCGATGATAGCCCACGGTAATACCCATACCTGTGGCAAAAGTCATGAACACGGCCAGCGCTACGGTCTGCCATTGAAAGGCATCGTAGTAGAAATAGTAAGCCAGGGTCGCTATTGCGCCCAGGGGGCTCAGAATAAGAAACAGTCCGGTAGACCAGCGAAAATCCTTCAGCTTCATTTGTTTGCTCCTTGCAGCGCCGTTCCGAAATCATCCGATTTTCCAGGGCTTATCCAGGGATTTTCCCGGAACATATCTAACGGCGTTTGCTATATATGAGCAATAGGAACCAGAAACCGGACCCTGGTTGCAAAAAAATAATGCGGCGCAAAAAAACGGAGCGGGTAGACGGCGGAATGGCCGCTCAATCCGGTAAGACCAGAAACAGAACAGGAATTATTCTGGCAGAGCGACAGTTGCGCCCATATTTGCCAGCCATCGGGTCAGTCCTGGGCCCGGAATTCGGATTGGGCGCTGGCCTGAAGCCTGCTCAGGAAAACGGTTAACCGCTGCAGCTTGTCCCTGGACTGCTCTGCCCCGGGATCTTCGATATCGATGGTCTTGCTGTATATCGAAGTTAGGTGGTTTCTGAAGGTGCCTGATCCCACCGAAAGTCGCTTTTCCATCTGATTTCTATCCAGACCGTCCAGAAGCATTTCACAAATCCGAGCCTGCTGATAGGTTAGCTCGTAATCTTCCTGTAGTAACACAAAAATGGGCCGAAACCGGAAGGCATTTCTGGAAAGATGATTCCAACCGGCCAGACCCAGCAGACTTGCCAGGCTCACGGCCAGAACCAGAACAAGGGGATTCAGAGCTGCAAAAAGCGCAAGCGCCAACCAGCCGGCCAGGGTTCCCAGAGCCAGGGAGGCAAAAAGACCCGAAACCGATCGCAGAAGCCGGGACATTCGACTGCTGCGATGCTGCCGGGTAAGGAGAGCTCCGATTATGGCGCTGAGGATGGCATCCAGCGCCGGGCCGGGCGGAAAGACAGAGAATCCCACAAAAGGAAGCATGCTTAGAATAATGCCTGCCCACCAGAGAGCGAAGAGCCAGGATATGGTGGTCATTTCCCTGGCTCCGGTGGGCCCGGAAGCCAGTCCCTGCTCTCCCCGGCTCCGTTGGGAGCCCGGGCCCAGCATTAGCCAGAAAGACATTCCTATGCAGTAAATGGCCAGCATAGCCAGCGCAACAATGCCAGCATTTTGACCTCTCGGAAAGTAGCCCCAGGAATGCTTTTCCATGCGATCTAGAAGCCAGTGCAGCTGGAAGAGATAATCCAGATCGGCCAGGGCTATTAGAAGCGCTGTGTACACCAGAGCAGGAAGAATCCATTTTCGCGGGCTGTCGGTCAATTGAACCGCGAAGATCAAAAAGAGTACAGGAAGCGAAAAGAAGAAATGTCGCAACAGGAACAAAGCAAACTCTGCTTCTTTGGCCGAGTCCCTGGATATCATGAAGGCAATGCAGAGATTGTTGAGAAAAAGGAAGCAATAGAGAATGATGAGTGCATTTTGCCAGGGCCTGCGCCCTCGAACGGAGAGCAAATGCGCCAGAACGCTGGCTCCCGAAAACACGGCGGCCACCGGGATGTAGAAAAAGATCTGCATTCTTTAAGACTGGATGATTCCTGCTATCCAGGGATTTTTAGATCCGTCCAGCGGACAAATCGAATTTGCCCTATCCGGAAATGAACCTTTAGATCTGGCTATTTCTAATATCAAACATGACTCGAGTCATAGAACCCTGGCCGCAGAAATGACTCAACACATAGAGTGATTCCGGCATATCATGATATGGTTTTTCTCATCAAATTCGTTGGAGAAAACAATGTCACCGATATCATCGATGGACGCTCTATGGGCCGCCTCAATCCTGGCCCGGATTCTGACTCGTTCTCAAGGGACCGACTACGGTGGATACTATAGCTATCAATTCCAGGGAGTTTACTTCCTTTCTCTCATTGCCATCGTAGCCGCCACAACCGCCTTCCTATTATGGCACTCCATCCGTTCAGCGCCCGGAAGAAGCATCGCGCTGATTACGGGGTTTCTGATTCTACTATGCCAGGGCTTACTCGGCTACGCCGGCTGGCCTGAATCCGCGGTAAGATTCGAAGGGTTGCCATTGGCGGTAATGTCCATGGTTGCTCCCTTCACACTGGCCGGACTAATGCTGGCTCTCGTCTTTGGGCCCGGCGACCGGCTACACATAAACCTGTCTGCGCTGGCGGCTATCCAGACCTTTCGGATCTTCATTGAAGGCTTCCTGTTTATGAGTCTTTATGAGCAGGAAGGGATTCCGCGGGAGATGACGATCCTGGGCCGAAACCCGGATATACTGGTCGGGATTACAGCGCCCGTTGTGGCCCTGCTACACTGGCGGGGTCATCTATCCCCTGGCTGGTTACTTCTGTGGAATCTGATGGGTCTGGGCTGCCTGCTGAATATTGTGATCGTAGCCATTCTATCCATGCCTACGGGCTTTCAAATATTTGGAATCGGACAACCCAACGTCGCCGTCCTCAGATTTCCCTTCATGCTACTTCCGGCCTTTCTGGTGCCTCTGGCCTTTTTGAGCCATTTGTATTCGGTCTGGATGCTCTCCAGGGCGGCCCTCTTGAAGGCCAGAGAGCCTTCCCCAGCGCCGGGCCGGGGATCGTAAACACAAAGCGCGGATGTTCGAACCTTCGCCCCGGCATAGAAAATGAAGAAGGCCGGGGCGGATTTCTTCTCATATAAAGTTTGCAAGACTCTGAATTTCTATGGTTTACAATTTGTACGGTTGTAAAGGTATTATTCCAGACCAGTAATCAGATCTCAAAAGGAACTCTAACAAGCATGAATACGCCGATTCCGGTGATTCGCCTAAAAAAATCCAAATCTCGAATGCCCATGAAACGAATAACGTCCCGATTGCTTATCTTATTGCTTACCGCTACCATGACGTCCTGTTTGGCCCATCCCCTGGTGCTTCCGAATCTGACGGACTCGGAAAACGAGGACAATGCAGCCCTCCTCGCCCTTCTGGCCGCCGGTCCGCAAACGTTTAATGTTAATCAAATAGCCGGCTTTTCCCTGGATGGGGATGCCACCGATTTCCTGAATGCCGCTCAACCGGACAGTCCACAAAGCGTCCTGCTGGGTGCCGATCCCCCGGGAGATTCCACGGTGGAGCCCGGAACGGACCTGGTGGGGATATACATGGGCCACGACGGCTCCCATTTCGTATTCTTTTTTCAGACAGTAGCGGAGCCCAGCGTCAACGTGGGGGGAATGGATTCCAGTGCCCGCTATTTTCAGCTTCAGATTGGTGGCTGGCTCATTGGAGTGGACAACAATGATGGCACGGCGCAGCGATTCAACGCATACGATTACTTCGGAAGCGATACATCCTGCAATGGCATAAATACATCGGATACCAGTCTGGTTCAGAGTTCCCCGGCCGGTATCTACGGATTTGAAATCCGGGTGCCCCCATCCTGTCTGGGAGTAAGCGATTCAGGATCGCTCCTCACCACGGATCGAAGCATGAGCAGGCTGGATGCCACCGGCGATTTCTTAACCATTTTCTTTGATCAGCTACAGATCCCGGCCACGAGAATTAGCTGGGATTTCGCGCAGTATTGAAAAGGAGGACGAAGACAAGCAAGAAGGGTTGCCGAGCAAGATGACCCGCGGTCCCAGGTTTTTCGGGCAGCTTGCTCCACCTCCTCGTGCTGTCCGCGCGCACCTTAATTATCCTTGAACTTTTGTCCGCCTTCCCGGAACCCTTCCGATAGGTACCACCCAAAAGCATGAGCGCAGAGAAAAACCATCCTTCTAAACACTCTGCTGGATCTAACAATGGTCATTCGAATAGCGCCCAGATGCGTACGATTCAAACCCAGGGTTCCGCAAGCACCGAGGCAACCAGACCGCTGTTGCATCTGTCCCGTAGCATTTCGCTTCTAGGCATTTTAGCGATTTCGCTGGGTATCCTCCACCAGGCATCGGAACTTTCCGGGTCGCCGGACGAAGGCCCGAAACCCCATGCAATTCCCGAAGAGCTAAAAATCGAAAACAGAATTCTTACCCCGGGCCAGGCCATGAAAGGCTTGTTTGGTCACTGGAACGAATCAACGCAGAAATCGGCATGGATCATGCCGCCCATGAAGCGGGATCCCAGGGTGCTGGACTTCAGGAGTCCGGAGCGAAGCCAGCCAGTGGAAACTACCGTAGTTGCCAGGGATGTGGCCACCAAGCGACAGGTGATTCTTCTGCTGGCCACGCTACCGGAGGGCGACAGCTACGAATGCCGCATTTGCGCTCCCTTGATTTCCGTGGCGTGGTTTGTGCAGAAAGACGAATTCTGGCACCTTAGAAGCCATGAGTTTCTCCGCCCCCTGGGCAGCTACGCCACGCCTCCGGCGGTTTCGATCATTGAGATTGGTCAGGGCACCCGGGCTTTTGAACTTACAACGTCAGATCTGGCGCAGGGCATATCGACCACGGCGGTGCACTGGCTGGCTCCCATTCCGGAAAAAAATCGCTACGACGTTCTGTTCGAATATGTGTCTTCTCGAGCCAACGATGGCCAGTGCAGCCCGCCGGAATTTCCCTGCGAGCATACCAGCCGCAAAGTGGACCTGATAAAATCAAAGAAAAGCTACTACGATCTGAAACTCGTTGAGCGCCAGTCCAGCACTGCCCATTCCGAAATCAAATCCAGGACTTATCGTTATTTCTTCGATGGATTGAAGTATCGAAGGCTAAGCCGGTAGGACCCACGGCCCGGTGAATGAAGCAAGCGCCAGGTTCAAGCCATAAGCCATACGGCCGGGGGGAAAGGTAAGCATGAAGACGAGTCGACAGAGCAGCCGTGCGGCCCAGGCGCATGAATTATTCTCGCATCAGAAACATATCCAGCGGAACAGTATAAGGATAGAAACAGTCCACATCTTCCTGCCGGTCAAACTCATCGCCAAAATCGGGGAAGCCCTGTCTTCGATTTTGGTCCGTAACATCCGTCGTTAGTTCGGCCTGGGATCCAGACAATGTTAGCGTAAGCAGGTATTGCAGGTCCGAACCCTCCACTCCATAAGTTTCCAGATGGGCCCGCCTGGCATTTTCCGCGAATTGCTCCTCCTGTCCGGCCATAATGTGATATGGAATAGCATCGGGCCAATCGGCAGCAGTAAACCGGGCTATGATTCGCCCATCCTTTTTGCTCCAGCTTCCTCCAACCCGTTCCACGCAATAGCCGGGATAGTTAATATCGCTGATACCCAGTTTTCCATCCGGTCTAAAACGGATACTGCCACATTTGTAACAGGGCCGGCCAATGCAGCCCTCGGAAAAAGCCTGCACGTTGGGCGAAGTAATGGGTGTACATCTATCCAGACCGCTCGCCTCAATGAATTCCTGCGAGTTTCTGCGAACGGCCCGTCCGTCCATCACCACCCAGCCGGAATGGCTCCAGTCCATCCCGATAAATGGACAGAACATCCAGCCATCCGCGTCGGGAACGGTCTCATCCATTGGGGAAGACGGCAACGGAGGATCTACGGCCACTTTGCACCAGGCCCCTTCCATTTCCAGAACAGTATCCTGACCCTGACCAAAATCCAGCATCTGCAAACGAGTCCCAAAAGGCACTCTGCGAATAACCTCGTGATTCAAACCCGGGCCGTTGCGCAACGCCAGGTCCGGCATCATCCGAACTGATTGGTCATTGTAGTTCAACCCCCGATACAGATCATCTTCGGCACGCAGTCTTTGCTGCTCCGGAGTTAATTCGCCGCTGGCGGGATCAGAATCCGAGGATGGCAAATCTTGATTCTCGGAGCCAGCCGGGAAATCGCAATTATACGATGCGAATATCGAAAGAAAACAACACAGAGCCCATGCTCGCCTTGCCCCTGTATGCCCGGTTCGCAGTTTCGCATACTGCATCTTTGAAGGCGTCCCATTTAGCATTGATTTATCCGAATTTGGTCCTGGTGACGGAGGACTGTTCGCTCAAGTCTGCTGGCTCCATGTACCGGTTTTCGGCACTATTGCGAATTCTCGTCGCTCTTACCCACAATCCGCCCTATCCGCTCTTTTCCCTTGAATACGTTCCATTCGTCCCGGGCGTTGAAATACAGAGCCCATTGACCATCGTCCAGTTTCCGGCAGTCGCAGGCATAGACGTGGGATTTCATCCATCCTTCTGTGGGCGAAATCAGGGGCTCGCGCTTTCCGTAATTCCAGGTGAGTCCATCCTTCGATGTAAGCAGAAATAATGCCGAGCGACTGCGAGATTGTGTGCCAGTGCCGTCCCCTTCGTGTTCCGAGGATCTCTCTGGAGCTGGAATGGAGGATGTGGCCGTAACCGTGCCCTCCCCGGTTTTCCAATCCGAGTTCTGATTGTGGCTGCCGGCCGCCGAACGCGCATCAGACTCCAGATAGATGCCGTTCTGCAGTCCGATCCATCCGTCTTCCATTTCGTACACCTTGATGGATCCGCAACCCATATTGCGGCCGGGGAGTTCGGGATCCGGCGAAAGCACGGGCTTCTCCATGCATTTCCAGGGCCCTTCCGGACGATCCGATTCGGCGATTCCAATGTAGGCGGGTTCCGAAAATCCGCAGTCCGGAACAAATACGAGAGAAGCGCTGTAGTACATTCGATATCCGGATTGGAAAGGCACCACGCAGGGATTGCTTACCGAGGCGCTTTTCTTGAACGCTTTATGCCAGGGTAAATGTGGTTTAATACAAGTTCGCGGCGATGACCACCGAAGTAGATCCCTGCTTGTGCGAACCTCAATGCGTGATCGCCAGGGCAGCGGAAGCCAGGATAGAGGCATCAAAAATGGCGGATAGCGTTCGTAATAGAGATAGTAGAGACCGTCAAACCCGCGGATGAAAGGACGCATGCCGAATCGAACAACAAGGCCCCGGTGATTCCAGGTTGCGCCGTCTTCGGATTCGAATCGATGCAGCCCCCAGATGGTGTGTGCGAATAGCTGATACAATCCGTTGGGCGACTCTTGCGGCAACAGCACAGAGGGATCCGCCACAACCGGAGAAGCAGACGGAGGTTCGATCAGTGCCGTGCCCGGATCAGACCAGTTTAGAGATAAAAAATCCTTTAGCTTCATTAGCCAAAGAGTATGTTAATGACTCGGCGAAATAGTTTCTGCGTACCCTGGCTGTACGGAAACCACCAGAGTTCCTTCTTGAGCCCCAGCCGGTCGCGCAATACAGATTGCACATTTGTAAATGCGCGTAGGCCTTCTTTGCCGTACACGCGGCCTATTCCGCTTTCTTTTACGCCGCCAAACGGCAGATCGGACATGATATAGTTCGCATCCACATCGTTAATGCACACAGCTCCGCTTCTGATGCTTCTTGCCACGCGACGGGCTTTTCGTCCATTCTTGCTCCACACGCTGGCATTCAAACCAAAGGCAGTGGAGTTCGCCAGATCGATGGCCTCCGCCTCTGTTTCAAACTTCTGAACGGCGATCACCGGACCGAAGGTTTCGTCCTTCCAGATCATCATATCGGAGCTTACCTCGGTCACCAGAGCCGGCTTCATAAAGAGTCCGTCAAAATCATCATGGCGGCCGCCTTCTACCATCAGATGGGCGCCCTTTGCTTTGGCATCCGCCAGATGTTCCTGTACAATGTTTACTTGCTTATCGAAGGTCATGGAACCCAGACTGGGAAAATCCTGGCGAAAGCCCTGCCGCGTAGTCTTGAGTTTATCCGCTACCAGCTGCGTGAATTTGTCGTGCACGCTGGATTCCACAAGAACCCGTTCCACGCTAATGCAGGTCTGACCGGAGTTGGAATAGCCGCCCCAGATCGCCGCATTGGCCGCCCGTTCCAGGTTTGCATCGGAGAAAACTACCATGGGATCCTTGCCGCCCAATTCCAGAATCACCGGTTTGAGCATTCGACCGCAGATCTCTCCGATCTTGCGACCGGTGGCCGTAGAGCCGGTGAAGCAAATCATATCCGTGTCCGGATGTTCTACCAGAGCGGCGCCAGTGGAGCCATCGCCGGTGGCCACCTGCAGGGCATCATCCGGAATTCCAGCCTCCAGAGCTAATTCTTTGAGTTTGAGCGAAGTGGCCGGAGTTACCTCGGAAGGTTTAACGACCACGGTGTTACCGGCCATCAATGCCTGTAGCACCGGACCGGCGGTGAGAATAAAGGGATAATTCCAGGGACTGATGACCCCCACCACCCCGCGGGGCTGAAAGTTTGTATACGCCGCTTTCCAGAGGAAGACACCGGTGCTGCGCTTTTCAGGCTTAAGATATTTGGGCCCCTTCTTGCGAAAGTAGTTCAGATGTTCGCAGACCGTAAATACTTCCAGTATTCCGTCCATTTCGGTTTTGCCGGTTTCTTCGCAAACCGTATGGGCGATCTCATCCTTTCGCTCCACGAAGAGTTTCTGTAGCTTCTTCAGAATTTTGGCCCGCTGCTTGAGGGAAAGACCGCTCCAGGCCGGGAATGCGGAGCGGGCCCGCTTAACGAGACCATCTACATCGGTGGCGGTGAAAACGGGAACATCGGCGATCAGCTCCATGGTGGCCGGATTCAGATTCGGAATGGTACGTCGATTCCCATTTGGTTCGCTACCCGGGGCTCCCGCAGGAGTTTGGGATGACTGAGCGCTCTGAACGGTTTGCATACAGCAAACTTACGGCATGTCAGAAAAAAGATCAACGAAAAAGAGAACGAATCACGCCCATTTCACGGTTCTTCATCAGAAGAGCGATGGCCAGATAGATCAAGCCGCCCAGGCCAATAGCGCCAAAAACCACGGGCCACATGGAACGACTTTCCAGGCTTGCACGAATTCGTTCTGGCTCATTCAGTTGCCAGAAGTCCAGACCCCCCAGAAAGAAAAGGGCCAGAGCCACTACACCGGCCAGAGCGATCCATAGCGGCAGCAAGGCCTGAATGCGAGCGAATAGATCCGACCAGGGGATGCGACTGATTTTTCGACGCAGAAAGAACAACAGGGCCATGCAATTCAGAAACGATGTGGTGGTGGTGCTCAAGGCCAGAGCCCCGTGGGCCAGGTACGGAATCAGAATCAGGTTCAAGCTCAGATTCACTGCCACAGTGCCGGCCAGGATGCGCACCGGGGTTTTTGTATCCTGGTAGGCGAAAAAGCTGGAGGTCAGGATTCGATTCATACTGTAGAAAGGCACGCCAATGCAATAGAACTGAAGCGCATGCCAGGTAGTTAGCGTGGAATCCACAGTCCACTGGCCGCCACTGAAGAGCAGATGGATGATGAAGGGACCGAGTAGATAGAGTCCCAGGCCTGCCGGCACCGTAAGAAACAGGGAAAAACTAATGGCGCTTACCAACTCCTGACCGTTGTCGTCGCTTCCGTCGGATTTCATGGCAGCCACGAGAGCGGGCAAAATGGCCGTAGATAGAGCGACTCCAATGATCCCAGTGGGTAATTGAATCAAGCGATGGGCGAATCGAAGTCCTGGAATGGCGCCCGTATCGTCGATCAAGTAGCTTGCCAGAACAATGTCCATTAGCTGATTAATATGAAACAGACTGGCTCCCAGCACCGCCGGCGCCATGAGCGTCAGAACCTTTCGCAGCGCCGGATGCTTCCAGGCCAGCTTGAGCCGGGGCCACCAGCCATGAAAATACACGTAGCCGGCCTGCATTAAGATTTGCAGCAGTCCGCCGCACAGCACAATCCAGGCCAGAGCTGAAGCGTTCCCTTCCTGGCTCAATTCCAGAGGTTTCAGAATCAAAAAGCCAGTGATAAACACCAGGTTAAGCAATATCGGCGAAAGCGCGGGGAAAGAAAAATGCTGATGGGTTTGCGCGATTCCGCTGAGGATCGCCGTAAGGCTGGCCGACAGGATAAATCCAAAAAGGACCTGGCTCAGATAGATTTCCAGACCGGCCTGCGCCGGATCCTGATCCACATACAGCGGGATAAAGAACGGAAAGATCAAGATCGCCGTGGCCACCAGACCGGTAAGAAATAGCGCCAGCACTGCCAGAACGACACCGGCCGCTTCTTTGCCTTTCTCGTCGCTGTCCTTGAGCGCTTCGCCGTAAATGGGAATGAAAGCCTGGGAGAGTACGCCTTCGGCCAGCAGGTTCCGAAGCATATTCGGAAGCATGTACGCGATTTCCCAGGCGGCGGCCACGGCTCCGGTACCAAAGAAGGTAGCCTGGAAATGATCCCGGACCAATCCCAGGACCCGGGAAATCATTGTAAAAAAGGAAAGTTTAAGCGAGTTGCGGGCCGTACGGCTCATGAAGTGGCAAGTTTTTCGTAGTAGGATGTAGATCCATCCGTTTCCACTTCAAATTCGATTTTGCAGGCCGGGCAAAGATGACGCCCGGTATGGTAGATTCGTAGCTTGCTGCCGCACTGTTCGCACTGGATGATTCGGTTGATTTCGGCGGTCGCGGCCCCCTTTCCGGAACCCCGGCCGGTAGTCATCCGGGCGGACGTAGCGCTCCTGGCCGAGTGGCCCCTGGAAATAGAGCCGCCAACAGAACCGGCCGTCCCGGGCAAGGCCCCGGCCGATGCTTGATCCTGTAGAGAAGCCACAGGCACCTCACCTGGACCGGCTGAACCTGGCCTGGCTTCGGCCGCCAATCGTCCCCCGACCTGGCCGCCGGAGCTTCCCGCAGCGGTGGATGGGCTGGTGGCTACAGTCTGGTTGGCCGGGCCGCTCGGGCGGTTGCCTTCCGAGAAGTGAAACTGTCGGTCTTCAGCGCTACGAACTCGACCACCGGACGATCGGAGCCGGCGCTCCTGCTCGAACTCCTCCTTCAAGGAGTGCTCGGTCCGTTGCAGATCTTCCATGGTCTTGCCCAGACTTTTCAGGTGCCTGGTAAGTCCGTTCAAGGTTTCGGAAAGTCGACCTATGGATTCTCCCATATAGTAGGCATCCGTGGAATGACCTCCGGATGACTGAACGCGACTGGCAGAACCGGCAGAATCTCCGGCAATAGGGGATTGGGCTGATCCAGGCGAAAGGCTTGCTCCCGCACCCGCCGGCTGGCCAAACGGCGAACCGGTGGGTGGCAGACTCTGGGCTCCGGAATCGAAGGATTGCTGTTCAACGACGTACAGCGGTTGTCTGGATTCCGGCATGGCAGACCGCATCTGCTCTTCGGAGTCGTACACCGGGATGTGTTTGGATATGCCCAGAAAATCCAGCATCATGGCCACTTCTTGCGATGGCTTTAGAATACCCAGAGCCAGGTTACGCTCCTGAGCCTTCTGGCTGATCCGCAGAAAGGAAGCTACGCCGGCGCTGGTCATGTACTTGAGCCCGGAAAAATCCAGACCAATAGGCTCGCGATGCTCACGCAGCAGTTCAGTCAGACTTCTTTCGAAGCGATGCCCTGTGCTGGAATCCAGAACTCCTCTGATGGCGAGAATCTTCATTCACGTTCTCCGTTCTTCAAAGGAATGGCATCCAGAATGTCTCGATCGATGACTTTGGGCGCTTCGTAAACCGGGTCTTCCATGGTATGACTTCTACCGGCCGGATTACCTGTCGGAGCCCCGGATGACATGGCAGGATTGTGACCGGCCTGAGCCTGCGAAAAGCTACCGGGCCGGGCCCCCGGGTTTTGTCCGGGAAAGGCGGGCCAGCTTTCCGTTTCTTGCGACTGAAAAGAAGGTACGCCCCCGGGTCCGGACGCAAACGCTGAATTTCCTTGCATGGGCAACGACTCGGCCGGGCTTTCGAATGACTCGGTGAAGCCCGCCTCTTCCAGGTCCCGGCTTCGATCGTCGAAAACCTCATCGCTTCCCCAGGTGGAACCATCCGGATTCAGATCCGCGGCCCCGCTGGCGGGGATGCCTGCATCCCTTTTCGAGCCCCCAAAAATGGTAAGGGCAAGTAAGATACTCAGAATAAGGCTCAAGGCAGAGTATGCGATTACGCTGTAAGTGATTGTGCGAAGCACGTTCTGCCAGTATAGATTAAGGATATTGTCGATTCCATCATTGCGCAGATGAACATGCAGACTACCGGAAGGCACGTCGGCATCGGGCAGATACACGGCGTACGCCACATGGAACCGATTGGCTCGCAGATCCGGGATATACTTTTCCAGCAACGGAATCATTGATGCCAGTGGCGCATCCGGTCGGTAACTCGTGCGGCCGGTGACCTGAAGGTCCAGGGGATACCGGCGGGCATTCAGGAGTACATCTTTGTATTTCTCTTCTGTGTAGGTGATGCCCGAGTCTTTGGCCACTTTGGCCACATCGTTATGGGCCATTACCCGGCCCTCCAGATCAATCAGGAAGGTTTCTTCTACTACAAAACCCCGGGCTGATTCCTGGGAATCCTGAACCAGCAGTTTCATGGTTTCACAGAGGGCCACCAGGGCTTCCGGGCTGGTGGCTTCGGAGGCCTGTGCTCCCAGGGCCACGGTAAGCTGGCTGGCGCGGCTTCGGGCTTGCTTTTGCACCTCGCCTACCATCTCCGCTCCATCGCGGTAGATGAAATACGCGGCAGGAATCATTCCCACCAGGAGCATGATAGAAATGAGGAACGATCCCCCAAGCCATTTGAACATTCGGGCAGCCATAGTCTGTAATATGATCGGCCAGTTACCCCCCCAAATGTGAAAAGAATTTGTCAGGAAAAACGCCTCGCAGAAAATCAACTCCCGTTGCATGGAAAAATTCCGAAGCTGGATTCCGCACGGTTTCGACTACCTTTCTCCCGAAGAAATCAAGATTCTTCGCCGTTTACAGGCGCAAAGCCGGGAATGTTTTGAAAAGGAAGGTTTCAACGAGATCATTCCCCCTGGCATAGATTATGCCGGGGCATTCGCTATCACCGGCCGAAACGCCGTTCCAGACCGTATTTTTGAATTCCGCGACTCCGCCGGTGAGATTCTGGCTGTTCGATCCGATCTAACCGTCCAGGTCATCAAGGCCGTGGCCTCGGGAAGGGCCGGCACCACAATCCCGGCGGATCTCTATTATGTTCAGCCTGTATTTGTAGAAGCGGGCAAAGGTAGCGGGGCCTCCCGGGAAATCTATCAGGCTGGAATCGAAATGATAGGAAGTCCCAATCAGATCTCCTATATAGAAAGGGTCCAGCGACTGGTGACTCTGGCCCGCACGGTTCTGGGAACTCTGGCCGAAGGGGCCCGTTTCCTGTACGGCGATGCGCGATTTCTGGAAATACTCTTTAATGGAATTGATCCCATGCTACGGCGGGAGCTATCGGAGGCCTTCTATAAAAAGGACCGTCGTAAGATCCAGGAGCTTTGCAGCAAAGGCGATGTGTCCTCTGATCGTGCCCTGATTCTTTCCGAAATGCCGCATATTTTTGGCGGACCGGAATGTCTGGATGAACTGGAAACCCTTTGCGCTTCGGAGCCAGGCCTGCTATTGCTTCTGAAAGAGGCCCGTCAAATTCCAGGAGTGGTGTTTGACTTCAGTCTTGTGCGGGAACTGAGCTACTACGATGGCCCGGTCATCGAAGCCTTTCTGCCCGGTCATACAGACCGAATTCTATCCGGTGGCTTTTATGATGGACTGGCCCGGGAATTCTCGGGAAAATCGCTGCCGGCAGCGGGTTTCGCAGTCCATCTTTCGGAACTGGTGCGCGCCAGGCAGGCGGCTTGAGCCACCGGATGTCGCCGGGTGATGGAGTTAAATGCCGGCTGGATAGAGTGGCCGAGTCAAACTTCGGCTGCATTCTCTAGCATCGCAAGATGATTGGCGGAAGGATGCGGTAGTGTAAAGATCGGAGAAAGCCTTGATACGCAGTCAGCCCACATGCATGCCCTGAAGGCACCGGCTGACAGGAAACAGGCAAGGCCTTCGCAGAAATTAGAAATGATTATAAGGATAAAACTATGAGCGCAACAATCGTTGTAGGTACCCAGTGGGGCGATGAAGGAAAAGCCAAGGTAATCGATTATCTGAGCGAAAACATCGACATCATCGCTCGCTACCAGGGCGGCGCCAACGCCGGGCATACGGTGAAGGTAGGCGAGGAAACCTATATCTTCCATTTGATCCCCAGCGGCATTCTTTACGAAAACACAATGTGCGTAATTGGAAACGGTGTGGTACTGGACCCGGCCGCCTTTGAAGAGGAAATTGAAGGACTCAAGAAACGAGGGATCGATGCCATTGGCCGAATCCGGGTCTCCGATGCCTGCCATATTGTTCTGCCGGTACACAGGACTATCGACTCGCTGCGAGAAACCAGCGCCGGGGGAAATAAGATCGGCACAACCAAAAGAGGAATCGGCATCTGCTATGCGGACAAAACCATGCGAGTGGGCCTTCGCGTGGGCGATCTATACGGCAAATTGGAGGATCGACTCCGTCACATCCTGGAGATGAAAAACAAAGAACTCACGGCCGTGTACGGCGAACCGGCCATGGAGTTTCAGCCCCTCTATGACAGTCTGAAAGCCTTTGCCGAGCGAATCAAACCCTGTGTAATCAATACCTCCCTTTATCTGAACCGGGAACTGGAAGCCGGGAAAACCGTCCTTCTGGAGGGCGCTCAGGGCACCGCTCTGGACATCGATTTTGGCACCTATCCCTACGTAACCTCTTCGAATACAACCACCGGCGGCGCCATCAGCGGAAGCGGCATCTCCTTTCAGCACATAAACGAAGTCTACGGAATCTGCAAGGCATACGTAACCCGGGTAGGCGAAGGCCCCTTCCCCACCGAGCTACATGGCGAGGCAGGCGAGCATCTACGAAAACTGGGCGGCGAATTCGGCGCTACTACGGGGCGTCCAAGACGGTGTGGCTGGTTCGACGTGGAATTGCTTCGCCATGCGGCCCGGGTGAACGGACTTACAGGATTGGTTCTTACAAAGCTGGACGTTTTGAGCGATTACGATACACTACCTCTGGGCCATGCTTACAAGCGAAGCGGCCAGACCCTGGAAGCTTTCCCGGCCTGTGGACTGGACGAAGTCGAAGTAGAGTACGAAAACATGCCTGGCTGGAAGACTGATATTTCCAGCGCCAGAAGCTGGAACGACCTTCCGGAAAACTGCAAGAAATACGTGGAAGCCATCAGCAATTGGACCGGCGTGCCCGTGAAGTTTATCTCTGTGGGACCGGGCCGCGATCAGACCATTGTGCTCTAGAGACCGGAATATCGCTACTGATCTAGCATTCCCCACCGGCTCATCTACTGATCCCGGAAAATGGTGTTGCCTCTTTCTCGAGGTGGCTGTATAATCTGTGCAGTATGAACTCTAGAAATGTTCGATTCGCTCTTCTAGCGCTGGCCGCCTTCGGGGCCTTCACCATTGCGCGACTGGGCTACAATGTCTACAGGTATGATCCTACCGCCGATCTATTGCGCACGGTACAAACGGAAGCGCTGGCGGGAGCGTCTAATGAAGTGCCCTTGAATTATGGGCCGGAAGGCTACTACACCCGGTCCAGTTCCATCTGGCTTTCCGTACCGGCCGAGAATTTTCAATCAGCCCAGTCCGGAGCGCTGGATGCCAAAGACCAGGCACGTGTACTCCATAGAAAGCAAAGCCGTTCGGGCGGTACCGAGTATGCTGCGCTGCAAATACGAATTTCCGAACAAAAGGCCGAAAACATGCTTTCTTCCATGCGAGCGGCCTTCGATGTTCTTCGCTACGAAGAAAACCGAGCGGACAAAAATGAACAGTTCAGCACTCTGCAGGCAAGACTGGAAGCCCTGCAGCAAACAAAAACACGAATCACAATAACACCGGAACAGTTCAAACTTAGCGCTTCCCGCGAATTGAGCGAAGAAGCCGCACAGATTCAGTCCACCTTGCAGGAGTACCAGGCCGCCAGACTACGCGAACCGGAGCAGGCTCTGACAATCGTTTTTATCAAGGATCCAGGGCTAACGGTAGCGGCCACTGGTTCGTTGGTACTGGACGCCATCTGGTGGAGTATTGCGCTTTTTGGAGCGCTGGCTATTCTCGCTTTGTTTGGTTTTCTCATATGGAAACTGTTCCAGGGCGGCAGAGATCTGCTCGGAAAGGCAGCCCGCGAAGGCAGTAACGTGTAGCAATTCGCAAGCCCCCGTCAGGCCTGGCTACTACAACTCAGTTTTCGTTCTTTTCCAGTGTGGCCGCCAGGTGCTGCTTCTCCATTTCCAGGGACTCAACCACGGAACGAATGGCCGAAACGGCCCCGGACAGCTCTTCCAGTTCTTTGCGCAGAGTGGCCAGGTCGCCGTCCGCTCTTCGCGTCTGTTCGGCCTGACTTTCGGTGCGTTCTTTCATCTGACCGGCCACATTCTGAATCTCCAGAGTGGCCTTCTGTATGTCCGAAAAGAATCCCTGTTGCTTCGAAATCAGACCGTGGATTTCCTGGGTTCGCGTCTGCATATGCTCGGAGCGTTCATGGATCTTCTGCATGGTGCTTCCCATGTTTCGCACAAGACCCGCCCCTTCCATGGTTTGATCATGACTCCGGCGAATTAGATTTTCGATTTCGCTTGCATGGCGACTGGACATCTCGGCCAGTTTACCCACTTCAGAAGCGACAACTGAAAAGCCCCTTCCCTCTTCGCCGGCCCGGGCCGCTTCAATGGCGGCGTTCAGGGCCAGCAGGTTGGTCCTTTCCGCAATCTCGTTAATGATATCCAGAATTTCAAAGATCCGATTGGAGCTTTCCTGAATGCCTTCCATTCCTGTGAGAGTCTTCTGAAGCGTGCCTTCCCCTTCCGTCAAAAGGTCCATGATTTGTTGCGAGCCGGTTAGATTCATTTCGCTGGAACGTGTGATGTCTTCCATTCGGGCGCGAAACTTGAGCACTAGATCCGTATTGGACTGACAGAGTTGATCCTGTCTTGAAGCGCCGGCGGCCATTTCTTGCATCTCGCCGCTTACAGTTCGAATCAGATCTCCGGTATGCTCCAGGGCATCCTTCTGATGCACTCCGGTGGCATCCAGGGTCTGTACGCTTAGCTTTAATTCCTGGATTTGATCTCCCAGACTCTGAACCACTGAGCGGGCGCTTCGCAGAAGCTCGGAAAGCAGCTTGAAGCGTTGCTGGGATTCCTCCCTTTCTTCGTTTACTTTGAAGATCATCTTTCGAATCATTCGCGTTGCCATAGACAGCGCCACGGAAAGACCCAGCATAAAGATGGAAGCAATGATGAGATCCACCGGGCTGAGAAAGTCGGGCTGCTGACTGCCTTTCTTTATGCTCCAGGCAACGGGAGTTACTTCAACAATCAGAAAATGCAGACCGGCGTTTACCGCCACAGCCAGAAGGCCGGTGACCGTAACCAACCGCGGAGAAAAGCGCAACACCGAAGCGGCAATCAATACATAAAACAGTCCGTGTCGGGTTGCATTTCTTACAGCCCATTCATGGCCATCTTCTACGAAAACATGACCCAGAAGCACAACAAACAATCCCAGCATTTCGCCCACGGCAAATGCATACTTCATGAACGGTTTGTATTTATGGTACCGAATCGCCAGATAGGAAAGGACGAACACCAGCGAATAGATCCCGATGCCTGCCAGATAGAAAAGCGTCTGCTGGAGCCTGGCGCTTCCGGTGAAGAATCCAACAGCTGTACCGGCCAGAAAAATGACGATTAGAAGTATGCGAAGACGGCCGGTAAGCCTCTCTCCGTCCATCTCAAAGGCAAGCTGACGGTTCATGGAGAACAGTTTTACGATCGGCGGCGGGAGATGGCAAGCCTAAGATCTTCTTCAGACTCTTCATCGGAAGAATTTCCATTTGTAATGGAGTTACGCTTTTTTGCATCGCCACGGGCCGTGGTTGAGCGGGCACCCGCATCCACAGAATGACCGGATGAACCATTCCGGTCCGTGCTTTCATTCATGGTCTGCGGACCTTTGCCGTTTACGCCGGAGTCTTCGGGCATGGGATAGTCCGGATATTCTGAAAAGCCAGACCGACCGTGGTCCGCATCATCATCGTCCTCTTCCAGAAACTCGCCTGTACCATGAAACAGGGGTAGGTTCATAAGCGTTTGCCGTAGCTCTTCGTGGTTTTTTCCGCGATGAACTATGCGCATCCAGGCAAAGTAAAGGGGAACTCCGGAAAGCACTACAGCCAGAGCAATCAAACACTCTTCGTAAGAGTACAGCAAGCTGGCCACCATTACGAATATCGAAACGCCAATGAAGAAGAGCGGAGTCAGCGGATACCAGGGAGTTTTGTAATGCCCCTGAAGATCCGGGCGATCTTTTCTGAGTTTCATCAGTCCGGCCACCGCCACAACGGGAAAGATGGCCAGAGCAAATCCCATATAGGTCTGAATCTGTTCGTAGGTTCCGCTGACAATGTAGATGATGGCAAGTAATCCCTGCAGCAGAAAGCTTACAATGGGCGTACCGAATTTGGGCGATACCCTGGAAGCAGCCTGAAAGAACAGGTTATCCCGGGCCATGGCAAAGTAGACACGGGGGCCCAGCATGATTGTGGCCGAAAGCGTAGAAATCAGGATGAAAAAGAATCCCAGATTGAACAGTGCGGATACTTTTGCGCCGAACAGGCTACCGGCGCTCATGGCTGCCACGGCCTTTTCGCCGGCAAGGCTTTCGGCGGGAACGGCCAGGTAGTATACCAGGTTCAGCAAGATGTACAGCGTAGTGGTGAGCAGGGTTCCTATGATGAGCGCTCGAGGCAGGGTCTTCTTCGGATCCTTAACTTCTTCGGCCAGATAGGCGGCGCTGTTCCACCCGCTGTAGGCAAAAGTTACGTATAGAAGACCAACACCGGTACCACCCCAGGCGATGGCATTTCCCGGAGTAACGGTTTCTGTCACCGGCATATCCTTCACCAGCAGGGCCACATACAGTCCCGCGCCCACGAAAGCGACCACCAGACTCAGTTTAACCACGGTTAAGACATTTTGCAGATAGCCCCCGGCTCGCACGCCGAACATGTGGATGGCCGTAAATAGCATCACCAATCCACAAGCCACAATCTTCTGATTCACCGTGGACTGTAGGAAAGGAACCAGCGGTGAGGATGGGTCCAGCAAAGCTACGGTCTTCTCTGCATACTCGCTGGAAAGCAACGCTGCGCTGGCCGCGGGTGCGGAGAAAGCCACCACAAAGGAGACCCAGCCGGTTAAGAAGCTGGGAAGGAGACCAAAAATATTCTTAAGGTAGACATACTCCCCGCCGGCATGGGGCATGATCGTGGAAAGCTCGGCGTAACAAAGCGCGCCGGAAAGGGCCAGGAGTCCGCCAATCAGCCATAACAGAATTACGTACCCCGGATTGGCTACTGCCTGCTGGATGATGCCGGTGTTTCCAAAAATCCCGGACCCGATCATGCTTGCAATAACCACAAGCGTGGCAGTCCAGAAACCAAGTTGTCTAGTTAATCCGTGGCTCATGGGGGGAGGGGTCAAAATGACTTAATCGCAGAAAGGGCCCCTGAGGGCAAATTCTTATTGACATAACACATACCTTTTTTGATCAACCGGAGTGTCCTTTTTTCCCCGTTCTGAAGGCATATAGCCGCAAAGGATACTGGCGTACTGACCCCTGCCAAAAAACCCCGAAACACAATAGAGATACTTCAGAGTTACAAATGAAAGCTACCCCGATAACCACGATTCTACTAACTGCAATCCTACTTCTGGCTACTGGTTGCGGGCCTACCAATCCAGGGGACGGCGCTTCAAATTCATCTTCGCAGGAAAAGCCCGAGCAATTGAATTCTTTTTTGCTGGGTTATGACGGACTTAGCGACCCGGAATTACAGAAGAAAGCCGACTATCTGGCCGGCAAGAAGGACGCCTATCAGTCCAAGAGCTTTGCCGAACACTCTACAGCCTTTGATCGCATCTGGAAGAAAGGGGAAGATCTGCGACTTAAGCAGATTCGAACCTGGGGCCGCGATGAGTTTGCTCCCCTGTGCAAAGAAACCGCTACTGTATTTTATCCATTTGGAGGGGCCGATATCCTGCACTCCGCGCTGTTTTTTCCCTGCGGCCGAAACACGGTCATGATTGGACTGGAACCTCCGGGCACTGTAGCCGATCTCTCCAGCATGTCGGAGCCGGCCCGCAGACGATACCTGGGCGCGGTGCGACAATCCCTGTTTAGCATTATTGAGTTCTCCTTTTTTCGAACCCTGGCAATGCGCGATGACTTCGCAAATGTGTTGGATGGCGTAGCTCCGGTTCTGGTTGTCTTTCTTGCGCGCCTGGACTACGAGCTACTGGCCATCCGGGAGATTCGAATCGTTTCCGACGGAAAGACTGTAACTCGATCCGCTTATGAATCCATGAAAAAAGAGAAACCGGAACTGAGCGCCGTCCCCGGAGTGCAGATCTTTTATCGCACGGAATCCGAAGGACCGGTGCACAGCGTGGCCTATTTCTCCACCGATATTTCCAACGGCGGCCTGAAAGAAACGCCCTACTTCCTACCCGCCATCAAGAGCGCTTTTTCTGATCCAACCATCGGATACCTGAAGGCCGCTTCTTACTTGATGCACAGGGATTCATTTTCGGACATCCGAAGCTTCATTATGGACGAAACAGAATTCCTTTTAGGCGATAGCTCGGGAATCCCAATAAAGTACATGAAGGACGGCCGATGGGATCTTACCTACTACGGTCGATACGACCAGCCCATCAATCTGTTTAGAGTGCGTCACCAGCCCGATCTCAAAGCGGACTTCCGAAACAAAGAGAACGATATCCGACCACTGCCTTTCGGTATCGGCTACAACTACATCAAGGGCACCTCGCACATGGTCCTGGGGACAAAAAAGGCGTCCGCGCCCGAAGCCAAAGAGTAACGTCGATGGGCAGGAACGTGCCAATCCAGGTCCGGGTCGAATAACTACTGCCTGCAGTCGCTGCAGCCGGCTCACAGACAACCGGCTGCAACAAACATACGGCAGCACCGGCGCCGCCCATCAGGCAACAGCGCCAGTCTTGCCGGAGCGAAGGTCGCGATCCCGGTCCATTCCGTTTTCCCATCGCCGCCGCAGCTCGGCCTTGATTCGTCGCCCCCAGGCGCGAATCGCTTCTGGCTCCCGGTAATCTCCTTCTTTCAGACCCTTGATTTTCATCCCCACTCGAAAGGGAATCCGAATCCAATAGGGGATGGCGCTGTAATTCAGGGTACCGGCAAAGCCTTGAATACTGAGCGGCTGGATAGATGTGAGGTTGCGAATCCGATTCTCATATGTCCGCGCCTGTTTTCGTCCGTCCTCCCCTCCGGCCAGACTCAGACAGGAAAAGAAAAAGGCCACCGACCGTCTTTGTAGCGACTGCTCGTTCGATTCAACGTAGGCGGTCATCTGAGTAAGCCAGCGATCATATCGAATCGCGCTGCCTGCAATTACTGCATCGTAATTCTCGGGATCCGGTCCCTTCCTGCCCGGTTCCAGGCGTTGAAGCGAGATCTCGGCAAAATCCTCCAGCTCGGCCGCAATGAGTTCGGCCATTAGAGCTGTGGATCCTCCTCCGCTGGCATAAAGGACCAGCACCTCGGGTCGGTTCCTATTCATGATTTCCTCCTTTTTTGACTTGCTTGACACGCTGTAAAGCTACAGATAGTCAAAAGGAGGCTTGAACTTTACAGCATGTCAAGTAAAAAAGAAAAAATACCCGAGACCAGGTTGAGCATCCTGGAAGCCACTCGACAGATCCTGGACAGCCCGAAGCCGCGAGTTCCCAGTATGTCAGAGGTAGCCAAAGCGGCCGGCATCTCGCGACAGGCAGTGTATCTCCATTTCGCATCCCGGGCCGAGCTTCTGATTGCCGCCATTCGCTACATCGACGAAAGGCAGGGACTTCCGGCAAGGCTGGCACGGATATATGAGAGCCAGAACTCCACGCAAATGCTGGATCGTTGCGTTGAAGTGTGGGGCGGCTACTTGCCCGAGATACGAGGCATCGCCCACGTCTTGCTACAACTGAGGGACTCGGACAGCGAAGTGCTGGAGGCCTGGAATGAAACCGTCAGATGCCTTAAGGACGTTTGCCGGGATTGCATCAAAGCCCTCAAGACCGAAGGCCGATTGGCAGAAGCATGGACCTTACCTTTGGCCACGGATATGCTCACCGGGATGCTATCCATACCGTGCTGGGACGAACTTCGAAGACTGGGATGGAATAATCAGCAATACATCAAGAACATGAAACTGGCCACGCAAAAAACGTTTTGCAAGGATTTCTGATTGGCCAGCCTCGAAGGAAACCGGACCCACCAGGGGCTCTGTGCGCTGATAGCTGATCGGCGCCGAACAGCCGAATTCGGGAAACCGCTACGGCGGCGCAGCCCTTGGCTGAATTCGGATCTACACTGTGTGCATCGCTGGCGACATCGGGGGCCGCTTGCCTGACGGAATCGGTGACCGGGTTATCGGGAGTCGTATAAGTAGTCCGATGGGTGAGCGTGCTGCAATAGCTAGAAGAGGAGTAGGCTACTCGATTTCGGTCTGCAACGGAAGAGCAATTTGTCCGGTACGAGCCACTTCCAGGATTCCAAAGGGCTCCAGCATGGTCAGCAGACTATTCACCTGACGGGGGCTTCCCTGCATTTCGATTAGCATGGACTCGGGCATAATTTCCTGAATGCGACCATGGAAGACTTCTACGATACCGAAAATCTGCGTTCGGTCGTCTTTCTTGCAGGATACTCGAATCAGAATTAGCTCTCGGATCACCGAATCGTGGTAGGGAAGCGCCCGCACCTCGATTACATCCGCCAGTTTAAGAAGCTGTCCCTGAAACTGTGTAAGAACCCGATCATCCCCCCGTAGGACAATGGTGATTACGGACACGCCTGGCTCATGAGTCACTCCCACGGCAATGCTGTCGATGTTGTATCCCCGACGGGTGAACAGCCCGGAAACATGGCTCATCACACCAGGTTTGTTTCTTACTACAATGGACAATAAATGCTTCATCTATCGAGTCAGTGCCCCTCTAGCTGATACCGGGTCAATTGAAAATCGGGTTACAGAGAACGCGCCTGCTGTCGTCTGGACCAATGCTCCGCTGGATCCTGCTACCTTTGCTTCTGCCTGTACGAATGCTGATGTACCTATGGTTCAAGGTAGGCCTGGTCTTTCTCCGCGGCAACGTTCTGTTTCATTCCTTACCGGAAAAATTTACATCCACGCTTCAATCCGGGTTGCTCTACCGTATCCTGAACAAGCAGGAGATGCTCTGGTTTCACTATCTGGGCTTTCTTTCCCGTCTGTCCCGAGACCGCGGCATTCAATGGGTGCTACTCTCCATTCCCGACGTGGAAGAATTGGACTGGTCCCAGATCGAAGAGATCCGAATCAGGCTGGAAGAGATCAAGAAGTCCGGCAAACGACTTGTGGGCCATGTAGAAAAAGGCGGACTAAAAACTCTTTGCCTGCTTTCCGCATGCGAAAGACGTTACCTGGCTCCGGGAACCAGCTTTATTACGGCCCTCCCCTACTCTGAACCGTTCTTTTTTGCGGCCACGTTAAAGAAGCTGGGGATTCGCGTTGAAGTACATACAGCCGGAGAGTTCAAAAGCGCCGGCGAATCCGTGAGTCGTCAGTCCATGAGTCCGGCGGCCAAATCCAACCTGGAAGAGCTTCTGGATGCGCGCACTGCGGGCATTCTTTCCGGCATCGACGCTCTGCCTGCTCCTGGAACGTTGCCGGGAGACAACTCTGCTTCGCAAAGCGCCTCGTCCGGGAGCAGATCTTCAGAGAAGAACACGGTAGTTCAGGATTCGCAGCGAAAGAAGGAAGAGTATGACAATGAACAGGACCGTGAACAGCTAACGAAAAAACTGCACGATTTGATTCGAAATCGATCCTTTCTGGAATCCGAAGAATTGAGGGATGCCGGATTCGCCAGCGGACTTGTGGCCCGGGCTAACTTCCGAGATCTGTGCGAAGACCTGCTTCCGTTCTGGCATACCGGCACGGCATTACCATCGGACTCCAGTATTGATCAGGGCGATCGTTTGCCTCTGTTGCAACTGGAAGGAATCACCGTAACCGATGCTCCGGTTTCGCATGCGTTTCCGGGAAAAGCCGAAAAGACCATGAACCAGATTGCCGAAGAGCAACTGGCCCGACTGGAAAAAGAAGGAGCCATGGAAAGAGAAAATCCGGGAAGCGACAAGGGGCATGCAAAGGATCGCAAGAAGAATCGAATTTCAAGAAAGAAGAAAGCAAAAGGAGCCAGGGCAGCTTCCCTGACACCACGAGCCGAACAGGCACCCTCAGAGGGAAATGATTTAGAAGCAGCGGAAGAAAAACTCAAAAAAGCCCCGGCATTTCGCATATTGGAAATGGATCAGGTGGAGAAGCGATTTCAGCGAAGCCGTTTTAACCCGCTGAGGATCAAACCTTTTCCCTCGGTAGCGCTGGTTAGCTGCGAAGGTATGATCGTATGGGGCGATGAAGACCCGGACAGCGGACGAATTGGCGCTCTTTCAATGCGAAGGATCTTTCGCGACCTGGAAGACTCAAAGAATGAAGCAGTATTTCTCTACATTAACAGTCCCGGCGGCTTGAGCGATGCCAGCGAAGCGCTGTACCAGGATATATACAGGCTCTCCAGGGCGAAGCCCGTTTTTGCCGTAATTGGGCCGGTGGCTGCCTCGGGTGGCTACTACATGGCCTGCGCCGCCAATCGAATCTATAGCCCCGACCTCAGCCTTACCGGTAGCGTAGGAGTGCTACGAATGCGCCCGGAACTCTCCGGATTATATTCCAAACTCGGAATCAAGAAGCAAAGAGTACGCTTTGGGCCTACAACCGACATACTATCCGAGTCCGGAAATCTCGGCAAGAAAAGCCAGGCTCTGCTTGACGAATCCATGGACCGGTCCTACAATCTGTTTCTGGACCGTGTGGGCCGGAACCGCGGGCTCAATCGCCAGGAGGCGGATCTCCGGGGACGGGGCAAAGTCTACACCGGCGCGCAATTCAGAGAGGAAGGCATGGTGGATCGCAAAGGCGGTTTCATTGAAGCCTTTCGCGATTTTCGCAAGGAGGCAGGGTTCGGTGAACAAATGTTCGATATACAGATCTACCCGGTACTCCGACCGGGCCCTGCCGATCTTCTGCGACAGGGCTCTTCCTTTCTTTCGTTCAAGAACCAGAAAAGAAGCGAACTGTTCTCCGGCCAGAATCTCTATATGGCCCATCCTGACTCTGGCCTTGTTGGTCACCGCTTTGCGGCCGAACTTCGCCGAGCAGGAATCGACTTCATCCAGGGACGACTCCCATTGTGAAACCGTTGCCGAGGAATTAAACGATCCTTCACGATTACGAAGACTGTACGCCGCCCGCCATGCCGCAAGCTGTAGCCCTACCGGTTCGGCAGCCCTTATAGGCGACGCATTGATTTCTATACTTCTGGGCGATGATCCCGAAGTGCAACGCGCCGCCCTGGAATCCCTGGGTCCCCACCTGCATCCGGGCCATCTCACCGCCCTGGTAAGATACGGTTCTGCGCTGAATGTCTCCGGCGTTCCCTACAGGCTTGAACCAGTAGAAACCCTTGCAGATATGCCGCCGGCCTACTTTCAGCAAAAGGCGCTGGTTTACGAATACATTCACAGGATCCTCTCCGCCTTACATCCCGACCAGCAGGGTCGAAACAGGATCCATAGCGCCGACTTTGCAAACTTCCTTAAGCAGGGACTAATGGAGAGTCGCTCCGCCAGGTTCGTTGTTTTTGAAGAAGCGGACCGGGCGGCCTGCTCCATTCTGGATAGTCTTGCCCTGCGCGGAGAACCGCCCGGCTATCTTATCGACTTTGTGGAAAAGGAAACGCAGAACCCGCTACTGCTTTCCTGCGGCCTATTTGCATTGTCCCGGTATGATCTAAAGCAAGAGCCTCTTTTTGAGCGAGTGGAAAGCCTGGCGCAGAAAGCCCTCAAAGGAAGCGAAATGGAATACGAAGCGGCGGCCCACTGGTATGGGCGGCGTCCGGAACTGGATTCTTTGTCGCGACTTCTGGCCTATCGCCGGGATCTGCTTCCCTTTTCCCGACCGGAAATCAGCGAAATGGCCCGCCGGATGGAAGGCAACCAGGGACGTATTCGCGCAAGGACTCCTCTGTATTCTTATCCGTATGCATCAGGTCCGGTGCTGCGCATCCTTTCCGATGGAGAAGCTGTGAATGTTCTTCGCCGCAGCCCCGGATTCGATTCTTCCCGCCCCGGAGATGGCTACACCTATCTGGTACAAACCGCCGACGGGCTCACCGGCTGGGTAAATTCCTCGCATTTGCAGACCGAATCCAAAAAAAATTGATCTCGATTGACAGGGCAGTGCAGGCCAGGCATTCGGACTGTAACCTACCCGCTTATGAACCAATACAAGATCAAAAAAGGCTACGACCTTCCCATCAAAGGTCAGGCAGAAAAGACTATCCTGGGATCCACAGAGCCGTCGCATCTGCACGTTCACCCCACTCACTTTGCTGGCATTAAGCCCAAGATGCTGCTCAAGAAAGGGGATGCAGTTAAGCGAGGCACTCCACTCTTTCATGACAAAAAGCATCCGGAAAGAGTATTTGTATCCCCGGGAGCAGGTATTATAGAGGATATAGTTCTCGGCGAGCGACGAGCCCTGGACAAAGTAACCATTAAACTGTCCGGCGATGACGTCGAACAGTTCCGCGCTTACAAAAAGGAAGAGGTTTCCGGCATCAATCGCGAAGATCTCATTGACCACCTTCTAAAAGGCGGTCTCTGGCCGCAGATTCGGCAACGCCCGTTCAGCCGGGTAGCGGATCCTGAAATCACTCCGTCTTCCATTTTCGTAAACTGTATGGATACAGCGCCTCTGGCGGCGGACCCGGAGTTCAATCTCCAGGGAAAGACCATTGAATTCCAGACCGGCATCGAAGCGCTCAAGGTGCTCGGCCCCACGGTCCATGTTGTAGTTCCGGCGGGGAACAACAGCACTGACTTCCTTAAAGTAGAAGGAGTGCAGCAGCACAGCTTCGCCGGTAAGCACCCGGCAGGCTTGACCAGTACGCATATTCAGAAAATCGATCCAATCAGCCACGGAAAGCATATCTGGTACCTGAATGCAAGAGACGTAGTCGATATTGGCGACTATCTGCTGGTGGGTCAGTATCCAGTGGAACGCGTGGTGGCCGTAGTCGGCCCCGCCGCCGAGAAACGCGGCTATGTGAAGACCCGCAAGGGGGCGCCACTGGGAGTCATCGCCTCGCATGCGAATCCCCAGGATAACGTTCGACTGATTTCCGGAAACGTTTTGTCCGGATACGGAGGAACCGCAGACGATGGGCTGGGTCTCTATGATGACCTGGTAACCGTTGTGCGCGAAGGTGGCGAAGAAAGGTTCCTGGGCTGGCTGGTGCCCGGCCCATCCCGTCCTACCTATAGCCGGTCTTACCTGGCGGGTTTTCTGCCCGGCCGTCGCCTTCCGATGGACACTTCCATGAACGGCGAAGAGCGAGCCTTTGTAAAAACCGGCGACTATGAAAAGGTAATGGGAATCGATGTACTGCCCGATTTCCTGGTCAAGGCAATCCTGATCGAAGACATTGAACGCATGGAGAAGCTCGGAATTCTGGAAGTAGATCCGGAAGACTTTGCTCTGTGCGCCTACATATGTCCGTCCAAAATTGAGTTCTGTGACATCGTGGCCCGTGGCATCGACATGATGGAAGCAGAGATGGTGTAAGCACCTTTCACTGGAGAGAGTATAACTGTGAAGTTTCTATTAAAGCAAATTCATAAGAACGATCATCTTTTTCAGAAAGGTGGTAAACTGGAGCGACTGCACCCTGTTTGGGAAGCCCAGAACACCTTTCTGTTCACTCCACCGATCAAGACCAAGAACGGCCCTCACGTCCGGGACTCCATCGATTTGAAACGATTGATGATTACCGTGGTGGTGGCCCTGGTTCCGGCCACTCTATTCGGTATCTATAATGCCGGTTATCAACAGCTTCTGGCCATCGGTCACATACCTCTGGATGCAGCAGTCAGCGCCCTGAGTACCGATCAGCACTTAACCATCATGCTGCATGGCGCCGCCCTGGTGCTTCCCATCATTCTGGTAAGCTATGCCGTGGGTGGTATCTGGGAAGCTGTATTCAGCGTGGTTCGTAAAGAACCCATCAGTGAAGGTTTTCTGGTAACCGGTCTTCTGTTTCCCCTTACGCTTCCCGCCACCATTCCACTTTGGCAGGTAGCTATTGGTATCTCTTTCGGTGTGGTCATCGGCAAAGAGATCTTCGGCGGCACCGGTATGAACATCCTGAACCCGGCTCTAACGGCGCGGGTATTTCTGTTTTTCTCTTTTCCCACCGACATTTCCGGTGAAGAGCCCTGGATTGCACTAAACAATCCGCTTCTGGGTGTCGCTGGCCAGTCCGCGGTGGATGGCTTCTCTGGAGCTACAGCCCTTCTCGTGGCTGCGGCCCCGGACGTCACCAACCCCATACAGGCCATGAGCAACTTTGGCTACGCCGGGTCGCATTTCAGTCTCGAGAGCATGTTCATTGGATTTATTCCGGGGAGTATTGGCGAAACCTCTACCCTTGCCTGCTTGATTGGAGCGGCCATCCTCATCATCACTGGTGTAGGAAGCTGGCAAATCATGGTGAGTACTGTGATTGGCGCCGTGGCAATGGCGGCCTTCCTGAATATGTTCGCCGGGCCGGATCTCCCATCCATGCTGGCTCTACCGCCAGAGTATCATCTGGTTATGGGCGGTTTCATGTTTGGTACCGTATTTATGACCACGGATCCCGTAAGCGCAGCTCAAACCACCCTGGGCAAGTATATCTACGGCGCATTGATCGGCATTCTCTGCGTGTTAATTCGCGTATGGAACCCGGCCTATCCGGAGGGTATGATGCTGGCCATTCTATTCATGAACATCTTCGCACCGCTCATTGATCACTATGTGGTGGAAGGAAATATCAAAAGGAGGCTCCAACGTGCGGAAGCAAAGTAATCTATATATTTTCGGATTTGCCATCGCGGTTTGTCTCTTTGCCAGCGTAGTTCTGGCCGTTGCCTCCACCGCATTGAAACCGGCCCAGACCCAGCAGGTTCGCCTGGACATCATCCAGAACATCCTGAGCGTTGCCGGCTATTCGGCAGAGGATATGAAAGGAAAGAGTCCGGCAGATATCATCGATCTGTACGAAAAGAAATTCGAAGTTCTTCTTATTGATAAGAACAACACTCCTGTCCAACGTTCAGAGATGGAAAAGGAGCTCCAGACTCTTGGCTACAAAGAAGCCGAGCTGGCCGAAATGAAAACCTTTGAATTGCTTGAGGTGTACAATGCCAAGCTCAAGCTCCTGGCAAAGAGAGCGGGCGAAACAGTAGAGCAGTACGACAAAGGGATCAAGGTAGTGTATTTGTACAAGCCCGAAGGCGAGATCAAGTATTACATCATTCCTATAGAGGGAAATGGACTCTGGGGCATGATGTATGGCTATATTGCGCTTAAAACGGATCTCAACACAGTGGCCGGTATTCGCTTCTATAAGCATATTGAAACTCCGGGACTGGGCGCGGAACTGGCCAAGCCGTCACACAACGAAAAGTGGATTGGCAAGAAAATCCTGGATGAGGACGGCAAGCTGGTCTCTGTGAAGGTAGCCAAAGGCGATGCCGAGCAGTCTCATGCGCAGGAAATCGAGCACTATGTAGACGGAATCAGTGGCGCAACACTGACAGCAAAAGGTATTAACGAATTCCTGAAGGCGGACCTTCAGACCTATGAGCCATACTTCAAGACCAGAAGACAAACCGAGGAAACTCAGCAACCGGCAGGAGAAGTAGAATGAGCACCGCAACCGAAACCAAAACAGTAGCTCCCGCGGCGCCAAAACAGCCGCTGTTCGGGAAGAAGGAACGGGAAGCCGTAAAGGATCCCTTGTGGGATAATAACCCCATCACCATCCAGGTTCTGGGCATCTGTTCGGCCCTGGCGGTAACCACCCAGATGCAGGCCTCGCTTGTGATGGGCCTTTCGGTGGTAGCTGTACTGGTATCCTCCAACCTGATCGTTTCCCTGTTAAGAAACATGATCCCTTCCAAGATCCGGATCATTGTACAGCTGGCAGTTGTTGCCAGTCTCGTAATCATGGTGGATCAGATTCTGAAGGCCTACATGTACGACATGAGTAAGACTCTGTCTGTATTCGTTGGTCTGATCATTACAAACTGCATCATTCTGGGTAGAGCCGAAGGTTTCGCCATGGCGAACAAGCCACTGCCTTCCATCATGGATGGTCTGGGAAATGCTCTGGGCTATGCCGCCATTCTTCTGATGGTAGCCCTTTTCCGGGAAGTGTTTGGAAACGGTAGCTTCTTCGGTATCCAGGTAATTCCCACCGCGCTCTACGAAGCCGGGTACAAAAACATCGGACTTATGATTCTGCCTCCAGGAGCCTTTTTGATTCTGGGGCTTTTGATCTGGGTTCAGCGAAGCATTTCCGGCAAGTATGAGGCCAATAGATAGGAGATTACCATGGCAGAACTAGTTAGCATTGCAACCAAAGCGATTTTCGTAGAAAACATTCTCCTGGCCTACTTCCTGGGAATGTGTTCCTTTCTGGCTGTATCCAAAAAAGTGTCCACGGCCGTCGGTCTGGGCTTTGCGGTAATCTTCGTAAACGGTATCACAGCCCCGATTAACTGGCTCATCAACGAGTACATGCTGGCCGATGGCGCCCTCGCCTGGGCGGGCCTGCCTACCATAGACCTGAGCTTCCTGCAGTTCATTCTCTATATCTCTACAATTGCCGCTCTCGTGCAGCTGGTGGAGATGATTATCGATAAGGTATCCCCTACCCTGTACGCTAACCTGGGGATCTTCCTTCCGCTGATTGCGGTGAACTGTGCGATTCTGGGAACCTCGCTGTTTATGGGAACCAAAGGATACGGCTTCCTGGAAAGCACCGTTTTTGGCTTCTCTTCGGGAGTGGGCTGGATGCTGGCCATTGTGGCGATGGCAGCCATTCGAACCAAAATCCAGTATTCCAACGTTCCCCATGGATTGCGCGGACTGGGTATGACCATGATTCTTACCGGACTGATGGCCATTGGCTTCATGTGCTTCGTAGGGATCAACCTGTGATAGGGGAGACGGTATAGATATTTATGGAAAGCTTATTAATAGTTGGATTAAGTGCAGCGGTGTTTACCGCCGTGATCGTTGGTCTTGTGGCCATCATTACTGTGCTGGAGCGAAAGCTGGTGGCTCAGGGAAATGTGCACATCAATATCAATGACAACGATGAAAAGAGCATCGACGTGCCGGCAGGGAGTAACCTGCTCAGCGCCCTGAGCGATGCAGGCATCTATCTACCTTCTGCCTGTGGCGGTGGCGGGACCTGTGCCATGTGCCGGTGCCAGATCACCGAAGGTGGCGGAGATATTTTGCCCACCGAAGAAGGCCATTTCTCCAGAAAAGAGATCAAAGAACAATGGAGACTGTCCTGCCAGGTGAAAGTCAAAAATGACATGAAGATCCACGTACCGGACGAGATCTTCAGCATTCAGAAATTCAAAACAACCGTTAAGTCCAACGAAAACGTGGCCACGTTCATTAAGGAACTGGTACTGGAAATCGAACCCGGCTCTGAGATGGAGTTCGATGCCGGCGGTTACATCCAGATTTATATTCCTCCTTACCATCTGAACTTTAAAGAGTTCGACGTGGAAAAGGAATACCATGAAGACTGGGACAAATACAATCTATGGCGCTACAATGCCTCCAATGATGAGGAAATCTTCCGGGCCTATTCCATGGCCAACCATCCGGCGGAAGGAAACATTGTGATGCTGAACGTACGTATTGCCACACCTCCACCTAACAAAGACGTTCCCCCTGGAATCGCTTCCAGCTACATCTTCAACCTGAAACCCGGGGATGAAGTGGATGTAAGTGGTCCTTATGGCGAATTCTTCATCAAGGATACAGACCGGGAAATGGTCTACATCGGTGGTGGAGCGGGTATGGCCCCTCTGCGAAGCCATATCTTCCATCTGTTCCATACTCTGCGAACAGGACGCAAGGTGTCTTACTGGTATGGAGCTCGAAGCCTGCGCGAAGTGTTCTACGAAGAGCATTTCCGAAAGATCGAAAAGGAGTTCCCTAACTTCTCTTTCCACCTTGCTCTATCCGATCCGCTTCCCGAGGATGACTGGAAAGGACCTACTGGCTTCATTCACGAAGTGGTACTCCGTGAGTATCTGGACAAGCATGACGATCCGAGCGAAATCGAGTACTATCTCTGTGGACCTCCCTTAATGCTTTCTGCCGTCCAGAAAATGCTATATGATCTGGGCGTAGAAAAGGAAATGATCGCCTTCGACGACTTCGGGGGCTGATCCTTTAAACCACAGCATTCAGACAGCCATTTTGGTACGCCTGAATGCCCGAGTTTACGGCTTTCCCCCAAGAGCGGAAAGCCCATCGCAAAGCCGGAGCAGTGTCTTCGGCTTTGCTTTTTTGTGCTATAGCCATTTCTCTATGCAGGATGCGAGTTCCCGATGATGAATACGATCTGGAAGATGAGTTTTAATGGATTGAAGGGGCCCGTTGTTCCTGGGCTGGCCCTCACCGTAGTATTGGGCTCCCTGCTCCTGGGCTACTGTAAGGAGGACACCTCCTTTTCGCTACAGGGCAGCACCATGGGCACCTCTTACAGCATCAAGGTGCGTAATGCCCCGGAAGGAGTAGATCCCGCCGAGCTAAAAGAAAGCATCGATTCACTTCTTCAGGAAACCGACTATCGCTTCTCCAGCTGGCAACAGGACGAACTCTACCAGGTAAACGAACATCCAGCGGGCGCTCCCAGATCCATTAGCTCCGACTTCTGCCTGGTGCTCTACAAGTCCCGACTGATCTGGAAGACCAGCCAGGGACGGTTTGATCCTACCATAGGAGCGCTCATCGATCTATGGGGCTTTGGCCCATCCGAAAAAACCAGCGATCCGGGACCGGCGGAGATTCGGCACGCGCTTCAGAACTCCGGTTTCGAAAAGCTAGAGCTGCTTCCACTGAGCGCCCCATCCTTTTCGGGAAGGTATGCTGCAGACATCGAATCCATACTAAAAGTTCAATCCGGCGAGTCCGGAGTAGATGGCCCCCAGGACCGTGGCGGCAATGAAAACAGCAAGGACATTGGTCACAATGATGACATAGCTTTGCGGGCCGACGGACAGGACTTCCAACCCGGGTGCAAAATCTCCAAATCTGCGGACCTGAACCTGAATCTGAGCGCCATCGCAAAAGGTCATGGAGTGGATCGAGTGGCACAGCTGCTGGAAAGTGAAGGCATCCAGGATTTCATGGTAGAGATTGGCGGCGAGGTGAAGACCGGTCCCGCCGGAAGCTTTCGCATTGGAATCGAAAGACCCAATTATGACGGAACCCGAAGCCTCTACACAATCCTTGAATCCCGAAATGGATGCGTGGCCACCAGCGGAAACTACAGGAACTTCTTTGAAAGGGATGGCCAGATCTTCAGTCATATTCTGAGTCCGCAGTCCGGAAAACCGGCACTGAGTCGAATTCAGTCCGCTACCATCGTAGGCCCGGACTGCGCTCTGGCGGACGGACTGGCCACGGCGGCTATGCTTTCTACCCCCGAGCAAACCGCCGCCATGCTTAAAGAAATTGAAGAGAAGACAGGTCAATCCTACGAATACCTGTTGCTGGAATCAGGAAAGCTGGTTCAGGGCGATACCGGAAATTTCACAATAGAAGAGTACACCTCGGAGGGGCTTTCAAGAATCCGAGTCCAGAAATAGAATTAGCGCCCGTAGATCGACATCATTCAGATGATCAGGCACAGACTCTTGGCAAGGTCAGCTCGGGCGCCGGCCTTTTTCGGAAATGGCGACTATCGTCGGTAAGCCCGGAGGGCGTGATTAGAACCCCTGGCTGGTGTTGGAGCAGAGATCGCAAGGAGCGGTTCGCGGTTCGCGGTTCGCGGTTCGCGGTTCGCGGTTCGCGGTTCGCGGTTCGCGATTGGATGGCCCGAAATACGCCGGCCGATCAAGAAATGCCGGCAGGCTCTTTTTTCGAATGCTCGGCCGTATCACATTGGCTGGAATCATTGCCGCATACGGAGCAGGCCCCACCGCCTACGCCTCCGCATGAGCCTTTGATCTCTGCACGGCCAAACAAAAGGCCTATGCCAATACCCAGCATTGCTACGCCCAGAATTCCAATTGTGAGAAGCACGGTGGTCATACTATATCCAGAATAAGAAACGCAAGCTCCTTTGCACAATCCTTTTTGCTCGGATAAATCCGACCCCGAATTACAGCTAGATACACCACAGGGCGGCCCTGAGGGTATCAGAACGAAAATCCCACGGAAAACCGTCCTTCCCACTGACTCAAGGGCAGGCTACGTTTTCCATCATAAGGTGTGGCCCATTCGATTTTCATGAGCGCGCCAGGAAACAGAAACCACAGAAAGTTGCTCCAATGCAGTCCCACGCCAAAAGAAGCGTTCAAATCCCGAGTAACCCCCACATCGCCGTCGAATGCCTGAAACTGACGATGGTCATCAAATGCGGCTCCCGCATCAAAGAATATAGCTCCCCTGATGAGACCCGGAGACCAGCGGAAGGGCGCCCCGAAGAGCAATTGTTGAATAAAGGTGAACCGGTATTCCAGGTTTAATACGAAAGCGTTTCGGCCTTCGAACTCCAGGAACGGATAACCGCGGATTGTGTAATAACCGCCCACCGATAGAGGATACAAATCCGCATCGGGTCCGCTTACTCGCGCCCCTAGAAGCCGGAAGGCGAACAAAGAAAAATCGTCGAAGAGATGATAGAATCGATACTCCGCCCCGGCTACATAGACGTGTCGCTGATTTCCGCCGGGTCGAAACGGCACCGAATAACTAAGGCGTAAAGACTGTCCGTCCAGGGGACCATACACCGAGTTAACGGTATTGTCGTACGTGTACTGGAAGGTGAAGCTCTGCCGATTCTGGAATACATCTTCCCTCTCGCGCTGTTCCGGTTCGGCCTGGGCAAAAACCTTCTCTTCCCGGGCCACTTCATAACTGGCGCTCAATGCCCCGAAGCTATGGAGCGGATAACTCACGGCGGCATAGCCACCGGTGCTTCGCTGATCAATCAACCGGAAATAGGGATTATACAGGAGCTGATTTAGACTGAAATCCAGAAAACTAAAGATCGCAAATGTGCCCCGGGAGCTATAGAGCCCGGCGTAAAAATCGGCTTTCCATCGCGTATAACCGTAGCGCAAATCCACATTCGTATTTGCCGGTCTGTCCTGATAGGTGATCAAACCTTCCAGATCATGAAAACCGGAATCATCGGCCAGGGCAAAATAAGCGGCCCCGGCCAGGCTGCTGTTACCGTTCGGATCGGTTCCTCCGGTAATGAACAGGATCGGCGGTCTGGCCAGAAGCAACGTGGGTTTGTAGTCCTTCTGAAAATGCTGCAGATTCCGGATGTCCGGCGCAAGATCGGGCAGCGAATAGTTCGCAGGAAGAAAGCTTGGTCGGGAAACTCGATCAATGGCCTGAAAGTCGTTTCCCTCGGCCGGTCGAAGCATCTGGACTTCCAGGGCCCCCTCCTCCAGGCGGGATATGATCAGCGAAAATGGCCGGCCGGATTCTGTAAGATTTGGGTACCGCTCATATGAGCCCCTGTCATTCTCCAGGCCCGGAGTAGTCTTCGCCTCTGTACCGCTACTTACTCCGGCTCCGTCGCCTTGATTCGCTCCGGTTTCATAGCCTGTGGAATCCAAAAACAGAATCTCGGTATCGGACGCTGTGATGCGATCTATGCCTTCCGGCCCGGCCGGATTCGTCCGCGTACAGGCATCGGACAGTCTGTAGACATTTCGCACGCCTTCATGGTTGGATAAGAAATACAATGAACACCCGGGTCCCGCCACTGGATGACTGATGTCTCCAGAAAGATCGAGCAGCGAAACGGCAAACCGCTCGGGCGCTCCAGCCGCCGGCGAAGCGTCCTGCTTGAGGGATTTTCTAAACAGGGTCCGTCTTCCTGCATCGGCGGGTCGCTTCAAGTCCCCGGAATCCGAAACAAAGTAGATCCACTGTCCCTTTCGTATGGGATCCGACTCATGAAACGGATTGGCGCTCAATCGCTGCAGCTTTCGGGTCTTCCAGTTCAGAGCATACAGGTCGGAGGTGGAACCCGAAACGCCGGTAAACAGCAGCGTTTCGCTTTCTGGATCGTATACCGGATACTGGATCATATCGAATGGAAGCGCCTGGAAATCCAACAGCGCGCCCTCCTCTATGGAAACCTGTCCGATGCCGGGCCTCCCTTCCTTTCGCGTGAGCAAAAAGACCGTACCTGAAGGACCGAAGCTAAGCCGATTGGTCAATGGGTACCACTGTTCGAAATCCGACGAACGCAGCTGACGCAGAGCAACCGTCCGCTCATTCCGACTTTCCGATGTAGTGTTCGCATTGGCCACACGCTGAATTACAAGCGCCGGAAAAATGCCATCGTAGCTCAAATAAGCGAAGTAGTCTCCTTTCGGCGAAAACACCGGTCTTAACTGAAATCCTATTCCATCGAGATACCGAAACGTTAAACGCGAAAGTCGCGCATCGGGCCGGGTTTGCGCAATCACTTCGCCATACTGCGAAGCGAGAAAATCGCGATAAAGCAAATCGAAAGCAGCCGGTGATATTCCAAAGGCGGAAAGAAAGGCCTCCTCGAAATTCTGCAAGGTTACAAGTTCTTTGTAGAAGAATCCGATTCGCTGGTTACCATACCGGGAGGCCATGAAATGCATTATGGACTGGCCGCCCTTGTAGTAGAGAAATGGATTCACGTTGCCCGAATGTAATTCCCGGAGCCCGGGCATTCGCTGATGGATCATAAGGTCTCGAATCCTGGCGTCCCCCTCCGCATCCCAGCCGATGGAAAGATATTCGCACATTCCTTCCATGAGCCAAAGTGGATACCGACCCGGATTGCCGCCGGCAATGTCAAATTGATAAGCATGGACGATTTCATGGACCAGAACGTGACGCAACTTCTGGTAATCGCCATTGAAAGGTAGCACCACGCGATGCCTGCCAAAATCGGTAAAACCGCCGGTGGACTCCGATGGAACAATGGGCAGTATGGTTGTAGCCTGAAAATCCTGATCCGAAGGATAGAGAAATACTTTAATCTTATGGCCAATTCGATGCCGCAGTGTCTGCTCAATTCGGTCCGCCTCCGATTCGGCGATTCGGCCCGCTTCGGAAGCCAGAAGATGACTCCCTTTCTGATAGTGGATCAAAAAGCGATCGGTTTCCAGCACCCTCCAATTGGGAACGTTCAACGGGATCTTCTGCTGGGCTCGGGCCGCCGATGGCAAACAGATCAGCGCGAAAAGCAGCAATGCGACAAAATCCTTGACCCTGTGTGCCATCGGACCTTTTCTCCAATTCGGCCCTTCTGCTATGAAAAAGAAATTGTACATTATTGCTGGCACAGTCCTGGCAATTGGCCTGGGCGCCCTACTGGCAATACCCGTCCTGGAAAATCAAATACACTCGTCCCTCGAAGAAATGAGCCTGGATACCAGAATCCAGGAGGAACTGGAATCCACAGGCCTGCGACTCACCTACCAGGGAAAGAGATTTGAGATCTTTCACGGACTTATTCTCAAAGGAGCCAGACTGGAGAAAGAACAAAATGGTAGCTACGTGGAAGTGGCAGACTTCCGGGATATGGTTCTGAGCATTTCCTATTTCTCCTGGGCAACCGGCGGGCAACCATTAAGTAGCATCAGAAGCTACAACGGCAGGCTGTATTCGGATACTTTACTCACCCACAAAGCAGGCTCATTCCTGGAGGATCTTCGGGACCTTCTGGGCAATCGTGACCTGGACGTAGGACTCTACAACATCGCCTGGGAAACCGCATCCAACAGCTCACAAAGCGGGATCCGAGCGGACCTGGAACTGAAACCCGAAAAGGACGGATTGAACCTGGACTTTCGCTTTTATGGAGAGAGCGGCGAGATTCGGTTTCACGGAACCCTGAATAACCAGGATCGGCGTATCTATATCACTCTCTCTGAAGTTCCGGTACAATTGCTGCTGGACTTCATGCGAACTTCCGACTCTGTTCCGGCGCTTCAACTACTCCCCGCCTGGAGTACAATCCGGGGCGAACTGAACGGCAAAGGGAGCATGGATCTGCGCCAGCCCGGCACAGCCATCAACCTGAAGGGCGGTTTCCATAGTCTGCATATGGATGCAGGAGAGCCTTTTGCGCTTCGTCTTCGCAACCTGGAAGGGGATTACCATTTTTCGCAGGTTCATTCTTACGAAGAGGGAGTACTTAAATCCGATATTGAAATCAAAGCCGGCGATGTCCTCGATACCAGACTCGCCTACAAAAAGGAGTCTTCCGGTCTGCCTCATTCGCTTCGCCTGGAAGGCCAGGCTACTTTGAGCGATTTGCGAAACAATCTGGATACTGCCATATTTACCACGCTACTACATTGCGCCGGTCAAACCCGGTTTTCCATCGACGCCCGGTACAATGAATCGTTGACTCGAATTGATCTCGTTCCCGACGTGAAGCTGGAAGACTTCAAGCTACTGCCTCCGGATGGGTGGCCGGGGCAAAAGGAAGCTTTGGCCAATCTGTCCGTTCACGTAGACGGTGCCAGACAAAGAATTACAGGACAGGGAACGGTCCTGGACGGCAAGGTTTCCCTGGACTCAAAAGGCAAGTTCTCCCTGGCCCGTATTGAAGGCGGTAAGCTGAGACTGGTTCAAGACATAGATCATTCCATGAAGGTGGACGGCGTTTCCTATCGCAAACTCACCGAATTGCTTGTCCATACACATAGTTGGATCCTGGATCGCGCTTCCAGGCCCGATGCCAGGAAAGCGGAAGACCAGGGCCCGCTATGGGAGAACGAATTCATTGATATGCCGCTTTATACGCAAATACTGGCCGGTCTCCAATTGGATGGACAGGTCTCCTTTGTAAACATGGCGCAGGGCACCGGCCTTCCCGACAAAGCCACGATGCGAATCGCATCCAATCCTATGAACTTCAACCTGAGTCTGAGCGAAGACCCCGGTCAGCCAGGAGTGTTGCGAGCCAGGTACATGGGCGTATGGAACGAGCAGCTACCCTCCCATACTCTGAGCCTGAATATCAAGCAAAAAGAGCTAAGCATCCACTGGCCCGAGCTTACTGGACAGAAAGGGCCTTCCGGTATCAGCATTGATGCCAATTTCAGCTCCAGCGGCCTTTACCCGGCGGACCTGATGAACTACAGCAACGGCCAGATGTACTTCGAAGCTTATGATATGGACATGAAAGCATTCGCGCCCTTTGCCCTGGGCATGAAGATGCTGGGAAAAAAGATTCCCGACGGACCGGTGATCGGCGATATTGAAGTGGTACGGTCCGGCACCGGTCAACAAATCGAGTATTATCGCATCGTGATGGAGACCGATACCATAGTGGCCCGGGGTGGCGGTAGCTACACAATTTACGAAGGCGGAAAGACCTGGCTGGATGTGGCCTTTGACGGCAATCGCGACAAGTTAAACTTCCAGGTTCAGAAGAATGGGAAGTGGCTGCCGGACGACGGCCTCTGATTTACGCTGATTGACGGCCGCTGATAAGGTATGAGCTCAGAGAGCCCCGCGGAATCAACCATGCGAACTAGATCGTGCATCCGAAATGCTAAGCGCTCAGTAATGCAACATTCAACCTACATCCGAAGCCCGCTGAGGTTACCTCTACTTTTGCTTCTAGCGACGGCATTTGTCGCCGGCCCTTATTGCAAAGAGGATTCCGCGGTGCAAGATCCGGATTCGGTGCACCGGGATCCGGGCCAATTCGCCGGAACCTATTCCCTGGAGCCGTCCAGGACAAAGCATTACATCGTTCTGAAAAAAGATGGTACAGCTATAAGCGAAAGAGACGGACAGCGCGAAATCGGCTTCGTGCAGCGGGACTCCAGGATGCTACGTATTTACCTGCAAAAGAAGCCGGTAGGTCTGTTCCTTTTTGACGATTATGATGCAAACGACTGGCGAGGCGTCTGGAAGGACTCCGTCAAAATTCTAAAACGCCTGCAATAGGGTTCCGCCTCCCTAAGCAATCTTTCCTGGCAAGCCCTCGCTGCCTTCCGGGTATCCTCGGCGCCGGGAATCCCGATGATCGATATCCGTAAATGTACCGCTGATGCAGGCAGGTTTTAACCATAACCTGATCATACCCTGAACATAGCCTGACCATTTCCCGGTCAGAACCCAGAATCGCAATGAGGTCCGCTGCGCCGCCCACATACACCTGCAACTTTTATGCTAAATAAGCATATTCCTCCAATTTTTTTGGCCGAGGAAGAAACTCCACCTTCAAGCCGTGTTGCCCTCCTTTGCCGGCAGTGTACATCCGCTCTGTGCCTTCGGCGTACGATAAACTGCTTCTGGAATTGATCTCCCGATTTGGAAAAGATGTGAAGCTCTACCGGGAAAATCGTGGTCTTCGCGGATCCGATGCGGCCGAAGATTTGAGAAGCAGATACGGACTGAGGATTGATCAGAGTTATCTTTCGCGCATCGAATCCGGTCAGGTTGACATCAAGCTGAAGCATTTCCTGGCCATTGCGGATTATCTGCAACTGGATGCCTCTGCGCTGGTAGCTTCTCTGGTGGCTCCTTCCGGCATCGAATACCTGGCGCAGGATCCGTATGTTTTCAAATCCTTGATTCGCCTGCGAGAAGATCTGGGCCCGGAAGGGGCGCTTCAGACCCTGAACCAGTTCTTTGAATGGATGGAAGACTATGACTCCAGAAAGAAGCGGAGTCAGGAAAAAGGGGCCGGAAAAAAGAAGTCTTGAATTGCTCTTGACTGGATGCCAAATGGAGGCACCCCTGTTCCGTTCTCATGAAGTTCCGGGACGCCTTCCAGGAAAACTATCTCACTCTGAGCAATTTTTTGTCGGTGAGCCGTGTACTGCTGGTACCCCCGTTTCTCTACCTGGGGCATGGATTCAGCCGCCAACCGGAGAACACAAACCTCCTCTATGGCCTGCTGGTCATCGTCTTCATTGCCATAATTACCGATTTCCTGGATGGCTTTCTGGCCCGCCGCTGGAACCAGGTGACAATGGTAGGGCAATACCTGGATCCTATCTGTGACAAGATCGTCACTCTGGCAGCCCTTACGCTACTGTTGATCGATTTCGATTTTCCGATGTGGATCTATGCGTTCTACTGGTCCCGGGAGCTGGCCGGCGTCTGGGCCGGGACCTTCCTGTACTTCAAACGAGACGTACAGGGAAAACCCAACATCTGGGGAAAGATCGGAGTCTTTGTTGTGGGCCTCTGCACCACCTGGTATTTGCTTAACCCACTGCTTAAGCAACACCTGTCCGAAGGCCACTGGCTCACTCAGCCGGTGATATCGGCCTACATCCTGGCCCTGGTTCTGGTTCTGGGAATCATCTCTTATACACGTTCCTATGGGAAGCTGGTCTTTAAACCGGATTCCAAATAGCCCCACTTTTTACTTGACGCCTGTATAGTGCACAATAAGGCTTATTTATGTCACAGTCCTGATTTACAGTGAAGGCCTGAAACGGGATCAGTGCTTTAAAGGTGATCCGAAAAAGACGGACAGACCGGCAGGTTCTGAAAGTAGAAGAAAGTCACAGAAATCTGGATAAAAAACAGGGACAAAATCGCTGTAGCTGACCCGTACGGTAGCCGGCCCCTGGCCGGGAAAGAACATCAGCAAGGAAAAGCATTATGGCAAAGAAAAAAGTAGAAAAGATCAATCCGGCTCAAAAGCCAGAAAAGAATGAAAAAGCCCAGGCTGTAGACGGAGCCATCCAGCAAATCGAGAAGCAATTCGGAAAAGGTTCCATCATGAAACTGGGGGACAATACCGTACGGTCCGAAATAGGCTTCATCCCCACCGGCGCCATGACACTGGATTTTGCCCTGGGTCTGGGTGGGTTTCCCCGTGGAAGAATTGTTGAAATCTACGGCCCTGAGTCCTCCGGGAAAACCACACTCTGCCTCTCTGCGGTGGCCAACGCCCAGCGCAATGGAGGTATAGCCGCTTTCGTAGATGCGGAGCATGCCCTGGATCCCAGTTTCGCCACGCGCCTGGGAGTAAACATTGACGATCTGCTCGTAGCCCAGCCGGATAACGGCGAAGAGGCCCTGGAGATTACAGAATCCCTGGTTCGCTCCAATGCAGTGGATATCATCGTAGTCGATTCCGTAGCTGCACTGGTTCCCAAGTCTGAACTTGAAGGAAACATGGGCGATGCTCAGATGGGACTTCATGCCAGGCTCATGAGTCAGGCCATGCGAAAGCTTACCGGCACCATCTCCAAGTCCAACACTACCATTATCTTCGTGAATCAGATCCGAAACAAGATCGGAGTAATGTTCGGATCGCCGGAGACCACCACCGGGGGAAATGCATTAAAATTCTACGCATCGGTACGACTGGACATTCGTAGAATCGAAACACTGAAAAAAGGCGATAGCCCCTATGGGAACCGCGTACGAGTCAAAGTTGTAAAGAACAAGGTAGCCCCCCCATTCCGCCAGGCCGAATTCGATATTCTATTCGATTCCGGCATCAACCGTGAAGGCTGTATTCTGGATCTGGCCCTGGAACATAATCTCATCGAACGTTCCGGAACCTGGTATTCCCACCAGAGCAATCGCATAGGCCAGGGGCGCGACAATGCCTGTAACTTCCTGAAAGAGAATCCAGATATAATGGAAGAGCTGGACCAGTCGCTACGTGTTATACTCAAAGAAATGCGAGCGCCGGCGAAAGCAAAGAAAGAGGAAGAACCCAGGATTGATCCCGAAACCGGAGAGATCCTGGACGAGGAAGCGGCTGGATGATTCCTGTTTCCATATTCGGCGCCGGCGGGCTGACCGGGCGAGAACTGCTCACCTGGCTGAGGCATCATCCTCAGGCCAGGCCGGTTTTCGTAACCTCGGACCAGCATGCCGGCAAATCGGTGTCAGAGATTTTTCCCGAGCTTCCCGAGTATCAGGAGCTTCGGTTCTCCAAACATACAGACCCCTGCCCTGCTGATTCACTGTGTTTCCTGGCAACCCCGAACAAGACCAGCATGGACATGGTGCCTGCACTTCTGGAGAAGGGCCACCGGGTCATAGATCTAAGCGGCAGCTTCAGAATACCAGAGAAGTCTCTATTTGAGCAGTACTATGGCCTGGAGCATACCTGCCACGATTTGATGAAAGAAGTGGTCTACGGCATGCCAGAGCTGTTCAGAGATCAAATCAAAGGTGCAAGGGCGGTGGCCAATCCTGGATGCTATCCCACGGGGTCGATACTACCGTTATTTCTAATGGGCGAACACCGCAACCAGATCCGTTCTGTAATCATCGATGCCAAGTCCGGTGTCTCGGGAGCCGGTGGTCGGACCGAAGACTCCGGTTTCGCTTTCCAGAACGTGTACGAAAACTTCCGTGCCTATAAGATACTGAAGCACCAGCATACTCCGGAAATCCAGATCTATGCGATGCAGGGAATCAATCGATTTCGAAGCCCCGACGAAGGGTCGGACGCTCCCCCGCTGGTCTTTACTCCGCATCTGTTGCCGTTGTATCGAGGAATTCTCTCCAGTATCGTGATAGAATGGCAGGACGCTCCTCCCCGGAATCTAAGCCAGCAGCTGCAGGCTTCTGCCGACAACGAGCCTTTCCTGCGCTTCTATGAGACTCCGGAAGAAGTGGAATTGCGAAAGGTCCAGAACACGAACTTCGTAGACTTTTCTGTTCGGAGCCTGGGAAATATCAGCATCGTGGTGTCGGCCATAGACAACCTGGTGAAAGGGGCGGCCGGGCAGGCCATTCAGAACATGAATCTGATGTATAACCTGGCCGAGACCTCGGGTCTTCTGGCTAGCCGCTAGGCGAGCAAGGGGCCAGAACCAGCCCGGCTACGGCTACGGCTACGGCAAGCTAACCAGCATTGAACATCGAATCCACTCAGAGCTGACCACCGAAATGTTATCGGGTCTGCCAGCTGCACGGCCGGTTAGCAGCGAGCGGGCTCATCACAGCCCCGAGCCGGGTGGAGGCTTTGCGCACAGACGCATGGCTTCCCTGCCATGCAACATACTGGCCTGCCCGTATCCAGGCTTGCATTCAAAGATGAAGCGTTTCACTAAGCGTTCCACGAAGCGTTCAACGCTGTGCAATTAGTGCTCCAGGCTGGCTTCTCGGAATTGCCGGATATCATCGATAAGATCAGATACCGTCTGGTATCGATTGTCGGGATTGCTTTCTACGCATTTGAGGCAGATCTCCTCCAGTTCACGCGGAACCTTTCGATCGGGGGTTCTCTCCGAAGGAGCTTTGAAGCGTCCATGACTGATATTGTCCATCACCTCCTGGACCGTCTTTCCTTCGATCATGTTTTCCAGAGTAAGGATTTCATATAGCACTGTACCCAGGCTATAAATGTCGGAACGAGCGTCCAGATTGAGCACCCGGTTCACCTGCTCCGGCGACATATACAGCGGGGTTGCGTTCAATTGACCGGCGCGAGTCAGGCGAAAATCGGTGGGTGCGTTCATGGTGGCCGCTTTCATTTCTTGTTCCGTCATGGGTGGATCGTTCTTATGCCCCACCTGAGCCAACCCCCAGTCTATGAGGTGCACTTCCCCGTAGCGTCCGATGGCGACGTTCATGGGCTTGATATCCCGGTGAATCACGCCGTGTTCATGGGCGTAGTCAAGGGCGTTCGCGACCTGAATAAAAGCTCCCAGAAGACGGTTCAGTTTGAATTCATGAGCGATCTCTGCATCGCTTTCCTTTAGCTTCTCGAATATTCCATGCAGTGTGTGACCGTGGAGCAATTTCATGGTGAAGAAGTACCGGCCCCGATTGTCCCGACTAATATCGTACACCGGAATCGTATTCGGATGCTGTAACATGGCTGTAACACGGGCTTCGCGCAGAAATCGAACTCTCTCCTCTTTGCTATCCACGAACTCCTTACGTAAGCTCTTATGGCATACGATTCGGCCCAGATAGTTATCCTTACAGGATTGGATCATGCACACGCCACCCCTGGCAAAGACTTTGAAATCGGTGTAGCGCATGTCCCGGGTGCGAACATGCTCGGGCAGTTCATGATCCGTCTCTTCAATGAAGAGCTTTTTGGTAAGTGAAATTAATTCCTTCGATTCTTCTTCCATCTGTTAATCAAATCCTCACCTTCTGTCGTAGCGCTGTTTCGGTTGAATTAGCGCTAATGGAACGGTTCAGTAAAGCAATTTCCGGGGACATCGAACAGACCCGCCCGATTTACATCAACTCATCGATAAAGTCTTCGAGGCTGGTATCTTTACCAAAGAGAACCAGAATATCGTTGGACTTAATGATGGTCTTTCCGTCCGGAATCCCAATGAATTCCTGCTTCTCCGTGGGCCGTTCCGGATCCTGGGCCCGCCGAACGGTCACTATGCTGATGTTAAACCTCTTTTTCAAATTCGCGCCGTTCAAGCTCATCCCGACGAGAGCCGGCGGAGCCTCCACCTCGAAAAGTCTATATCCTTCTTCCAGAAACATACTGCGCTTGATGGAAGGATGCGCGAATTGCTCCGCCATGTTCTCGGCGGCCCGTTCCTCCGGATTGAAAAGTTCTTTCACGCCCAGCATTTCCAGAATCCTCTTGTGCAGTGCGGTCCGATACCGCACAATCAACTGACCATTAAACACTCGCCGCAAAATATCAGCGGTAACAATCAATGTCTCGAAGCTTTGAGCGGCGGACAGAATCACTGTGTCCATCTGTTCCACGCCCTGCGAACGCAGGGCCTTTTCGTCGGTGGAATTCAGACAAACCGCATGAGTACATCGCGTTTTGATCCCCTCGATAGTGGCCAGATCATGATCTATGGCCGTAACCTCGTGCCCCTCTTCATGCAAATGCTTGACCAGAGCCTTTCCAAAATCTCCCAGACCAATAACTGCTATCTTCTTTCGCATAGATTTTTCACCGGATGTCTTTCTTGATACCTTTGTTACAGACTAGCTTCCCCAAAGATTACAGCGCCAGCTAATCCAGGACGTTTCCATGGTCCTGTTTTAACCAACCACAATATACTCTGTGGGATATGTATAGTTCACCTGACGGGCCCGAGGCACTACGGACAGAAGAAAGGTCATGGACCCCACCCGTCCCACAAACATAACAACGCAAAGCACAGCCTTACCCTCCTCGGTAAGCGCCGCTGTGATACCGCGGGACAACCCTACGGTGCCGAAGGCCGAAACCACTTCAAAAATGATGTCTATAAAGGCATGTTTTTCAAGAAATAATAGCGCAAAGATAGCGGCAAAGATGGAAAAGAAGGATAGCAACACAGTGGAATAAGCCCGGGCCACCGTATCGGCCGATACCGTGCGGCCAAACACTTCCACCCGTTGTTTGCCTCGAATCAAGTTCATTATATGAACTGCCGCAACGCTGATTGTGGAGGTCTTGATCCCTCCTCCAGTACTCACCGGGCTGGCTCCAATCCACATAAGTAGAAAAGTAAAGAATACAGTAGGCAATGCGAAAGCGGCTGTGGAGAGAGTCTCAAAGCCGGCTGTTCGCGTTGTTACCGAATAAAACAGGCTATGCATCCAGGCGCTACCGGAATCCATTCCTTTTAGCAGACCGTTTCGCTCCATCAAATAGAATGCCACGGTACCGGCCACAAGCAAAACCAGGGTAGCGATTAGAACAAGCCGGGTACTTACGCTCAGGCGAAAATGCACGCTGGCCGGATGCCTGATACGCATAAACAACGCTCTGAGAACCGGAAATCCCAGGCCTCCGAGAACAATCAATACCATAAAGGTGCCTATCGAATAGGAAGGGGATCGCGCCAATCCCGCAAGACTATCAGCGTACAGCGAAAAGCCCGCATTACAGAAGGCGGAGATACTGTGGAATATGGCATGGAACCAGCGGCTTTCAAAACTACCCGGAAACCCTTCCGGAAGCGATCTGTACAGGGAAACGGCGCCCACAGCTTCGATACTGAAAGTAAAAATAGCTACCGATCGCACAATCTTTCGAACTTCGCCCAGGCTGTCTTCGCTCAGTAGATCCCGCATGAGCAATTGCTCGGAGATGCTATGGCCGCCTGCAAGAAATAAGGAGAAAAAGGAGGTCAGGGTCATAAGTCCCAATCCGCCAATCTGAATCAAGACCAGGATTACCATTTGTCCGGCGAAGGAAAAGTCCCGGGAGATATCCACCGGCGAAAGCCCGGTCACGCAGGTAGCGCTGACAGCAATAAAAAGCCGATCCATGCTGGAAACTTCGGCCACAGTAAACCTGGGCAATGAAAGCAAAGCGTAGCCGCACAGAATTACAAATAGAAAGCTTCCCACGAAAATCATCGCCGGATTGACGCGTAGAAAGCGCAATGCTTGAACACGGCGAATGAGATGAATGAGATTGTTCAGTACAAAAATGGCCTGACTTATGGCCAGAAAAAGCAGTACGGCAGTGGCCGAGCTAAAGCCTCGGGCGTCCAGGTAGGAGATCAAAGGGTCCCGAAAAATCCACTGAAAGATTACCAGAGCGGCCAGACCAATTTCCATTTTGTGCTGGCTCAAGTGCTCCCGCACATTGGGACGGGCAAAGAACAGGCTAATCAATTCATAGGCCACAAGCACTATGAGGATCGCCTCCGTGGTTACCGTAGCCAGCGCACGATGCTCCTCGGCGATTCCAAAGCCGATTTCCATCACCAGAATAGCGCCGGAAGCCAGACCGGCCAGAAAGAAGATCCAACGAAAAAAGGGGTGTATATGGTGGTGATAATGACTTCGGGCGGAATAGTAGGATCGACGGAGTGCCGAAAAGGCGCGAGAAAGATCGCGGCGCAACCGAAAAATCCTCATATCACCAGTGGCTCAGACCCCGGATAGACTGTCATCTTTTCTCTTGCCATTCGACACACAGGGATGCACCTTGTCAGGGATGTTAAAAGAAGGCTTCATGAGCATCAAGATTCTGGCCTCCTATCGTCAGCTACTCAAGACCTTCCGGGAACGAGTGCCTGAAGGAGAGGAAGACCTTGTGCGCCGCGCCTTCCAGTTTGCCTACCGGGCCCACCGGGATCAGAAAAGGTTATCCGGAGAGCCGTATATCATCCATCCCATCGCCGTTTCTCAGACCCTGGCCGAACTCGGCCTGGATTCGGCCACCGTGGCCGCCGGGCTACTCCACGACGTGGTCGAAGATACTCAGTTCGGAGAAGACTTCATCAAGCGTGAATTTGGCGAAGAAATCCAGAACCTGGTGAAGGCCGTGACGAAGATTTCCCTGGTCAAGAAGGACAGTGTCCAGCCGCCTCCGGAAGGCAGTCTTCGCACACTAAAGGAAAAAGAAGCGGCCGAAAATATTCGATTAATGCTGCTGGCTACCGCAAGGGACGTTCGCGTAATCCTGATAAAACTGGCGGATAAACTGCACAACATGCGAACCCTGCAATTTCAGAAGCCCGAAAAGGTGGAGCGCATTGCCCGGGAAACGCTCAACATATACGCCCCCATCGCCGGTCGCCTGGGTATGTTCGGCATCAAATCGGAACTAGAGGATCTTGCATTCGCCAGCCTGGACCGATCCACCTACAAAGAGATTGTAGTAGGCCTCAAACAAAGCCGTAGCGAAAGAGAAGAGTTCATCAAAAAGCTTCGCAAGATTCTGCAACAACGACTGGCCGATATCAACATTACAGCTCGCGTTGAAGGACGGGCCAAGCACATATATTCAATCTATCAGAAAATGAATCGGGACAATCGGGACCTCACACGGGTTTACGATTTGCGCGGGGTTCGAATCATTGTAGACGAAGTCCGGGACTGCTATGGAGCGCTGGGAATTGTGCATACCCTCTGGCCTCCAGTGCCCGGGCGGTTTAAAGACTACATTGCCATGCCCAAAATTAACGGCTATCAGAGTCTGCATACCACGGTAGTGGGTCCCGATGGACGTCCCCTGGAGGTGCAGATTCGCACCCGGGATATGGACGAACGGGCCGTATTTGGCATTGCGGCGCACTGGTTATATAAGACCGGAAGCACGAAGGAAGAGCGCAGAAACGAAAAGTTAAAATGGTTGGCTCATCTTTCCAGGCTCACTCAGGAATTCCACGGAGATACCAGCGAATTCATCGAAGATCTGCGACATGAACTCAACCCTCATGAAGTATTCGTGTTCACGCCCAAAGGGGAGATATTGAATCTTCCGGTGGGAGCTACCGTTCTGGATTTCGCTTTCCGGATTCATACCGATATTGGCCTTCGCTGCCGCGGCGCCATCGTAAACGATCGAATGGTCCCGCTTCGCACAGAACTGAAAAGCGGCGACCGGGTGGAGATACTGACCAATCCGCAGCCGAACCCGTCCCCGGTCTGGTTGCGATACGTAAACTCGCCCCGAGCACGCCAGAAACTGAGGGGCTATTTCCGAAAGCAGGAAGAGGAAGAACCGGACCTACCGGAAGAACCATCTTCCACAGAAAAGGTTCAGGAAAGGCCAATCAAGATTCGAAGGCGAAAATCTTCGGACCCAAAGAAAGTGCCTATCGAAGTCGCCGGCGCCACCGACATACCGGTACGCTATGCGGGTTGCTGCTCCCCGGTTCCCGGGGACCGCATCATTGGTTTCGTTACCCGGGGTCGGGGCGTGACTGTCCACCGGGCGGATTGTCCTCACATTCCGTCAGAGGATTCGGAAAAGGATCGCCTGATCTCTGTTCGCTGGGAAGGGCTTACGGAAACCTATCCGGTGCAAATCGAAATCGATGCCGAAGACCGACAGGGCCTTTATCTGGATCTGGTGGGCGCTATTGCCCGGACTCAGACAAACATCCTGAAAGCTCAGGCAGACATTCCGCGCAATCATCGAGGAACCATGAAAGCCACCTTCCTTCTGGAAGTGGAGCATGTGGATCAGCTAAACGATATCCGGGAAACCCTGCAGGCCATTCCCGGAGTATACGAAGTGCGAAGAGTTCTGGGGCCGGGAGTGGGTCCCGAAAAGGTGGCCGGAGGAAATGGCAAGGCAGCCGAACTTGCCGTGGAAAGCCAGGACAGCGACTCCGCTACGCTGCCATCCCTGATAGGCGGGAAAAACGGAAAACCCAGGAATAAGAAAAAGCAAAAAGCGTAAGGGGTGTCGATAGATCGCTGCTATTCAGTATTTGAACAGGCCAGTTGTGTACAATCTATATCGGTCAACGTCACACGCTTCTTTGCCAGTAGTCACCGAGGCCCTGCACAGAAGCCCTGTACAGTAACCCGGTTTCGCATGCTGCTTCGCCCATGTAAGGTTCAAGAGAAAACGAGAAGCGATCTCTTACAACAAATCAAATGGCGTGGGTTTCGCCTCAGCGTGCCCGGGGCAAACGAGGTCCGGGGCTTCGCAAGCGCAGGGAAATACAGGGACGCCTATTGGCTTACTTCTTACACTGAAGGAATGTCATTCCACGCTCCGATTGCTCGGTAACCTTGCGAAAGCCCGCACTCTGTAGAAGAGCCAGGACAGTGCCGGTGCGCATACGTAACTTTCGATATGAGCTTGCATACATGTTCCAGCGATTATGCTGATCGGTATCGTCCTGAGTGGTATAGAGAATATCTGTCACTTCCACGTGCGAATCGCTGAAGTCGACGAATGTGGTGGCTATAAGGTCTCTGTCGGAGTAGAACGGTATAAACCGATCGGTTCCCTTGAGTTCGTTGGACTGATCCCGGAAAGACACCAGGAACTGCCCGTCATCGGACAGGTTTTCGTAGACCATGGATAACAGATCCATCAATTGCTGTTCTGACTCCAGGTGGGCCAGGGTATCTGTCATACACAGAATCAGGTCCAGGGGCTGATGACTATGGGCGGCAATGTTCAGAATATCATCCTTTACTATCTCAATACTCAGACTGCCTGCGTTCGTTGCGAGTTCGTCGAGCAATGCTTCGTCCAAATCCATTGCCAGAACGGAATAACCAAGTTCTGCCAGAGGAATAGAGAAAAAACCGCTACCGGCCCCAAGGTCAGCCGCGTAGCGGCTTCCGGCGGGTTCCACGGACTCCAGGCCGCAACTGGAAAGTCGCCTGCGGGCTTTCGCCAGGTTTTCGCTTAGTCCGCCGTAGATACGAGTGTAATAGGTCGAGAGGATCTCGGAGTAATGCTTCTGAAAACTGTACATTGACCTGTCTTCCTTCGCCACCATGCGGCCGTCAAGAGGCCGACGTTTGCAGCCACTGCGCCAGAGGGCAATACTGGCAGTCGGCATGGCAAAGAGCAACCGCGGTCGGCGCAGCAAAGAGCAACCGCGGTCGGCGCAGCAAAGAGCAACCGCAGTCGGCGCAGCAAACAGCAACCCCTGCCGGACACCCCACCGAGTAAACACCAGAAAGACGGAGCCTCGCCTGGCGAATGAACAGCAGGCGAGCAGCGCTAGACGCTGGAGAGTCGTACCTGGTCTTCGTACAGAGTAAACCTGGCGCCGGGAAGAGACCTTCGCTCCACTCTGTATTTGCGCACGCCCACCCCGAAACTGATCTCCACACCGGGATATACCTGTTCGCGGACCTCTACTTCGGCCCCTTCCACCGGGTTGATGCTGGCAATCAGTCGCTCCCTTTGAAGCTCCAGGTTTTCCAGGTGCTTCTCCAGTTTCTGCTGCACCATACGAAGGCGTTTTTCGGTCTCTTCATCTTCCTGCGAGGCTTTGCCGCGCTTCCTGCTCTCCTCAATTTGCTGGATATGCAGAAGCACTCGGTGATAGGTTTTCTTTTGATCTTCGTACTGAGCATCCATTTCCCGTAACTTCTGGAAGGTGTCCGGATCCACACCTACGGTGACCCGGGTACCTGTTTCCATTTTCGTTCCGAGTTTTCGCGCCTTCAGGCGCTGGCCGGCCAGCACATCCCCGCCTATTATCTCGCCCCGGCCCTCTTCTACAATGATCTCCTGGCCGGCGGTTAGCCGCGAATGCATGCTCACTTCCTGGATATAGATGCCGTGTCCGGCAAGCAAGGAACTACTCTGCGCAAAGCGAGCGAAGATACTGCCCGCAGCCTCGATGTAGCCGCTGTTTCGGGTGACGGAGCCTCCGCTAAGAATAATGTCGCCTTCGGCTTTCAGAAATACGTTACTTACAGTCTTTTCGATGATAATATCGCCCCGGGCCCTAACCTGAAAACCGTCCAATACGGCATTTCGCACAACCACGGTTCCGGGAAAATCGATGTGACCGGTGGAATAGTCCACATTGTCTAGCTCCAGGATCTCCTCTACGTCCACCCGGGGAAACCGGCTTTGATAGTTGGATACCCTGGCATGCCCGTCGATCCTGGAGAAGTATTCATTTCCCCGGGCTTCCACATTCATGCCTGCTTCCAGGACAATGGATGAGCCATCGGTGGGCGGAAGCGTTCTTCCCGTTACGGTGAATCCGGCTTCCCCGGGCTCCCCGGGCAGAACTGTAGCCAGCAAGTCCCCGGCTTTGCAGGTTTGTACTACATTCAGATTGCGAAAGTCTACTGGATCTTCCTCTCTTTGACCTTCTTTGCGCACAGGCACAGCGCGGGGATTGGGCTCTATCTGCCACTTCACGCTTGCATCTCGGGCCGCCGTGGGTGATTTCATGGTTGCGATGCGATAGGCTTTTTTCTGAAATCCCCGGTTCGCCAGCTCCGGCAGGGTTCGGTCGGCGATGGAGGCTACCATGTCTTCGTCGATGCCCGCCACTACTCCCCTGGATGCTAGCAGTGAGTATATGTCTTCCCGGTTGGGCCAATGTCCGCCATGACGGGGCGCTATGACCGTGAGCATGGCCTGGCTTTCATCTTCGGCCACGTCCAGTTCCATACGCGCGTCTTCGCTGGGTAGCTCCTCCCAGGCGGCTATGTCGTATGGTTCGCCGGAAGCGGCAGCAATGGCTTCATCCAGAGCCGCACGATCAAAGTCCGAAATACCAAAGAGTGCGAGGCGGGCCTGAACGTCGATCTTCTTCACCGGCCGTCCTTTCTTGCCGGCCGGATAGACCCGCAGGATTGCCCGGCCGCCTTCGTTTTCTAAAAGGAAGTGTCCGTTCTCATTGTCCTCGATGGACTTCAGGAAATCGTGATGGGATTCCATTATCGGATACAGTTTCCCTCGGCGACGCTTTGACTGCTCGCATGTCTGAGTATTTCGGCATCTCGAATCATTGGCCAAAGTTGCAGATTTCTTGCAGCCCGGAGACTTCTTGCAAGCTGATCCATTTTCCAGGTATGAATCATCATTTCGCTACCTTGAGAAAATCCAGGAAGTAATCCGGATAGGTTTTTCGCACACAGCCCGGATCTTCGATTTCGATACCGCAACCGGCGCTAACCAGGGAAAAGGCCATGGCCATGCGATGATCCCGGTAGGTCTGAAATCTAGCGCTCTTCGGAGTGTGCGGAGGCTCAATGATCAAATAGTCCGCCCCTTCTTCTACCTTCGCCCCGGTTCGCTCAAGTTCTGTTTTGAGTCCGTGGATTCGCTCGGACTCCTTTACCCGCAAATTGGCTATGTTTGTAATTCGGCTTTGTCCGGAAGCGAACAGGTTCAGCGTGGCCAGCGTCATGGCCGCATCCGGCATGGCATTCATATCAAGATCCAGGGCTTTCAAATCATTGCCTCCTCGGCTTTCAATGAAGTTGTCGCCGATTTCAATGGATGCTCCCATTTGCTGTAGGATAGAAACATAGTCCAGGTCGCCCTGGATGGAAGTCTTGCCCAGACCATAGATCCGCACGGGACCTCGCCCTGGCAAAGCGCCGGCAGAAAGGAAGTATGTGGCCGCCGAAGCATCGCCCTCGATTTCATACTCGGATGGGGCGGCATAAGCTTGATTTCCGGGAACGAAAAACTGCTGATAGCCCTGCCGCTCCACAGTTACTCCGAAATCATGCATCATAGATATTGTCAGGTCGATGTAGGGCTTGCTCACAGGATCGTCCTGCAGTTTCAGGGTGAAGTCCTTTTCGGAAAGCGGAGCGGCCATTAGCATGGCCGAAATAAACTGACTGGAAGTCTTTCCCTGAATGTTCGCCTCCTGACTCTTCCAGCCCTGGCTCTTGATCCGCACCGGCGGGCAGCCGTTTTCGCTTGCTTGAATGTCCACTCCCAGGCTGACCAGGCAATGCGCCAGATCTCCAATGGGTCGGCGATTCATCTGCTCGTTTCCGTAAATGAGATAATTGCCTCTTAGAGCCGATAGCACTGCCAGTAACGGACGCATTGCGGTGCCCGCATTTTCGACGTAAAACTCGCCCTCCGCCGGCGAAAGACGGCTGTGATCCGACTCTATTCTAATGCCATCCGGTCCGGCCTTCACGGATACACCTAATTGCGGTAAGAGGTTTCTCAGAACATTTACGTCGTCGGAATCAGGAAGCCTTTTCAGAATGCATGGTCTGCCCGGAACGGTACCCAGAGCCGAAAGCAGCAACGCCCGATTGGCTATGGACTTGGAGCCGGGCAACTCCACTTCACCGACAAACTGATTGATGTGGGGAATCTGGAGAATATCCAGGTCAGTATTGCCCTCCGTATAGGCAGAAAAGAGACCATTGCTTGCCTGTGCCATCCGTTCGGCAAAGGATGGCTCTACAGATGGAAAGCGGGCGGGCATATCCTTCAATGACTGCTACGTCCTAACTGACAACCACTTTGAGAAATGCCATGATACCCAGCATAAGCCAGCTAAAGGAAAAAAGAGCCGCGGCCAGCCACGAAGACCTGGAAGAAAGCTCCGAGTTGCTATTGGATTTCTTTAAACTGCAGAAGCTTCAACCAGCAGCCGCCGAAGGGCTGGTCCCGGTGGTGGTACAGAATGCGGATACCGGCGAAGTATTGATCCTGGCTTATGCGAACCATGAAGCCCTACAGCAAAGTCTGGAGCGGGGAATCGCCGTATTCTACAGCACATCCAGAAAGGAATTATGGATTAAAGGCGCCACCTCCGGCGATTACCTGGACCTGGTGGAAGTTCGCATCAACTGCGAGCAGAATTCGTTGCTTTTTCTCGTAAGACCTAGAGCCGGCGGGGTTTGCCACACCCGCCAGACCTCGGGAAAAACCAGGCAGTCCTGCTACTATCGGCTCGTCGAAAAATCCGGCAAGCTCAGTCCGCCAGCCAGCCAGCCACTTCCATGGCATGATAGCTGAGGATGATACTGGCTCCAGCCCGTTTCATTCCCAGAAGGGATTCAAGAACCACGCTTTTATAATCCAGCCAGCCCGCATTGGAGGCGGCTTTGAGCATGGCATACTCGCCGGACACATTGTACACCGCCACCGGAACATCGCTCACTTCAGCCAGCGCGCGCACAACATCCAGATAGGGAAGGCCTGGTTTCACCATTACCATGTCCGCTCCTTCCTGAATGTCCAGTTCGTATTCGCGTAACGCCTCTTTTACGTTGGCCGGATCCATCTGATACGTCTTCTTATCTCCGGATTTGGGCGCGCTCTGTAAAGCGTCACGGAAAGGACCGTAAAAAGAAGAGGCGTACTTTGCGCAATAGGACAGGATACCGGTATTCTTAAAACCTTCGGCGTCCAGGGCTTCGCGAATGTAGCCCACCCGGCCATCCATCATATCGCTGGGCGCCACGAAGTCGGCGCCCGCCCGGGCCTGCGCCACGGACATCTTCGCAAGGGCTTCCAGGGTTTCATCGTTCAGGATTTCGCCATCGGCGGATACAATTCCGTCATGGCCATCGCTGGAATAAGGATCCAGGGCAACGTCGGAGAAGATAATGAGCTCAGGAAACTGCTTTTTGATGGCAGTCAGGGCCCTTGGATACAGACCTCCAGGATTCACTGATTCGCTGCCATGCGAATCCTTCAAGGCTTCGTCAATGGCCGGAAAAGGGGCCACCGCCCGAATACCCAGATCCAGGGCCCTCTGCAGAAACTGGGGCAGAATTTCCAGTCCATGGCGGTACACTCCTGGCATGGAAGGAATCTCTTCTTCTTTATTGCCCTCCATTATGAAGACCGGAAGAATAAAATCTTCCACACGGAGATGATTTTCCCGCACCAGGTCGCGCAAATAGGGACTGTTTCGATTCCTTCTGGGTCTGTGTAGCATGTCCATGAGTCAAATTGGACAGGCCGCTGGAAAAATCGAGTGATTATGAACGGGTAGAGACGCGGACCATGAGGGAATGGGAATGGGATTTGCTTATGCGGCCCGCGAGTTGCCCAACCCCGGGGATTGATGCCATCGGAAGGATGCGAAAGAAATCCCGTGCAACCCCTCCAGGCGATTGTCAATTCTGACTGAGGATGCCGTGCCTGGCTGTTCCTGGCCATGCCTGGACAGGCACGAAACAGCGGGAGCGCCAATTCAATCGTTTCGCGCTTCAGCGCATTACCGCATCAGCGCGGCATAAGATTGTTGTTTCTTTCAATTTGCTCGATCAAGTGATCGAAGTTACCGGCTTTGCTTGCGCGAAACTGCTCCAGCATCTTCATGCGGGAGTTTTCAAATTCATCCATCATGTTCTTTTCTACGCCCACGGACTTGTTGGGTCCCATCTCGGCCACCACCTTTTCGCCGGAACGCACGGACAGTTTTGGAACCCCGGGGCCCTGCACTTCCACTTCGCCTTCGCCCACCAGGACCCTGGTATTCTGCTCTTCGGCTTCCACGATGAAAGTAGTGCCTCGAACCAGGGCCACGGCGGTGGGTCCTTGCACCCGAATATTGTATTTCTGACCGCTCTTTTGAGCATCCACGCCCAGTTTGCCGCTGAGTATGTTTATGAAGAACTCAAGACGACTCACAGTATGATTGATGGTTTTTACTTCGACTTTACTGTTTTCCTGCACGGCCACAAAGGATCCCTGGGAAAACTGAACGATGACCCTGGAGTTCTTTCCGGTGCGGATTACATCGTTTTCCTCGATGATTTCCCGGACCCGGATCTTACGCACTTTATCGCCTCGCTGGATTTCGGCATCTCCTACGCGAAAGGTTACCAGCGCGATTTTTCTGATCTTTTCTTTTTCGGCTCGAATTCCCGAAGGAGCGGTAATGAGCATGGTGGCGATAATTGCCAGTACGGTAAACCTTTGCATTGTTTCCTCTTTGCTGTTTCGGATTGTTCCAGAATCACAATCTGCTACGCCGTTGAAAGCCGGGGCGCTTGGTCCAAAGCAGCTATGTATAGCTTAAAGCCGTGCCGGCCCTAATGCATGATTAGATCGTTTTTTGGCGGATTCCGGTTCGAGAAAACCGTTTTTTCATCCATCTTTTTGCAGTTGAAAAGCCAAATCCTGATACTCCAGTAAACACTCGGGATTGCTCAAAGCTTCTTTGTTTTTCACGGAACGACCTTCCACAATCTCCCGCACCGCAATCTCCACCTTTTTCATGTTCCGAGTGTAGGGTATCGAACTTACAGAAAGAATCACCGCCGGAACGTGCCGGGGCGAAGCTTCCTGCCGAAGTTTCTTTCGAATAGTGTCCTCTTCTTCCTTTTTCAGGGCCCGGCCCGGATCCTCCGCCAGCTTTACAAAGAGAACCACGCGAACATCGCCCTTCCAGTTCTGACCGATGACAACGCTGTCTTCTACAAAGGAGAGCGACTCCACTATGCGGTAGATGTCGGCGGTGCCAATGCGCACTCCCCCGGGATTGAGGGTAGCGTCGGAACGGCCCAGAAAGAGAAAACCACCGGACTCGGTGCGCAGGGCAAAATCCCCGTGGGTCCACACATTGGGCCAGACATCAAAGTATGCCGAATGGTAACGGCTTCCGTCCGGGTCGTTCCAGAAATAGAGCGGCATAGAAGGGAACGGTTCGGTGCAGGTAAGCTCCCCCTGGTTGCCGGTAACATCGTTTCCGTTTTCGTCCTTGATCTCGACTTTCATTCCCAGACCGGCGGCCTGGATCTCGCCTCTTCGCACCGGCATGAGAGGATTGCCCAGGGCAAAGCAGCCGTTCAGATCGGTGCCCCCGGAGATGGATGCCAGTTGCACATCGGATTTTATCGAATCATAGATGTAGTCGAACTGCTCGGGCAGAAGCGGCGAGCCGGTAGAAAGCATCAATCGCATGGAGTCCAGATGATGCTCTCGAGAAACCGGATAGCCGGACTGCTCCAGAGCGGCGAAGTATCGTGCGCTGGTTCCAAAGACGTTTACGGACTCTTTTTCGGCCAGGCGAAAAAGGGCTTCCGGACCTGGATGAAAGGGGTTACCGTCGAACAGAAGCACGCAGGCGCCGCTGGCCAGGGCGCTTACCAGCCAGTTCCACATCATCCAGCCGCAAGTGGTGAAGTAGAAAGTGGTTTCGCTGGAACGAAGATCGCAGTGCAAGACATGCTCTTTTAGATGATTGAGAAGGACTCCCTGACCCTGAACCATACATTTTGGCAGGCCCGTGGTTCCGGAAGAATACATAATGTACACAGGATCCATGAACGATCGGCCCACAAAATCGATTTCGCCGTGGCCCTGCCCGGAATCGCTCAAGAAGTCCTCCAACGCCGTGGCTCCCGGGATATCGGAAACGTCCACTGGATCCGAAGAACCAGGTACAACGACAATGGCCTCCAGGGAATCAATCTCTGTGGCAATTTGCTTCACTTTGTCCAGAATGGAAATCCATTTGCCTTTGAAAAAGTAACCATCGCAACTGAAAAGTACCCGGGGCTTGATTTGTCCAAAGCGATCCAGCACTGCCTGTACGCCGAAATCCGGCGATGCGCTGGAAAAGACCCCGCCCAGGGAGGTAGCCCCCAGCATGGCCAGCACCGTATGAGCACGATTGGGAAGATAGGCAGCCACGCGATCGCCGGGCTGCAGGCCCAGGCGCTTGAGCGCTGCATGATAGCGGGCGGCTTCGGCATAGAGTTCGTTATGGTTGAATCGAATCTCCTGTCCCACTTCATCTATGGAGATCAACGCCGGTCGATCATCTCGGTGCTTGAGCAGGTTCTCGGCGAAATTCAACCGCGCGCCAGGAAACCATTGAGTGTCCTGGATTCGCTCGGTCCTTTGAAGAATTTCTTCGGCTGGTTTCTGGAATCGCACATCGCAGTAATCCGCCACTTCTTTCCAGAACAGATCCAGGTTTGCCACCGACCAGCGGTGTAGACTTGCATAATCCGCAGGATCGATGCTGGAATCGTATTTGTCGCGGACCCTGGATGCGAATTCATACATCTGGCTCTTTTCGGGATGGGACGGAGACCACAATACCGGATTCATGAACTCAGAATGTGTTCGGACCGGTCACAGTTGCAAGTATTTAAGTCGGATGGACAACGGCAGCGTGGGCCTGGAGTAGGAAGCAGGGACGCTTAATCGATAGCAATGCCGGGTCCTAATGAGGGTAGATCGCCTGAAAGAAGGGCTCCGCCGGATTGCCGGCCAGGTCTTTAACCTGGATAGAAAGAAAGGAGCCATTACTGTTCATCCACTTCTCAGGAACCGAGACCCGCAACAACGATCGGTCCCCGGCCCATTCGTAGTCCAGAGGGATGCCATCGAGAAATACGGCCGTTGTATCGCGATCAACCCAGGACTGTTCGTCGTAGATGTCGAACTCGAGTAAACCCACCGGATTCTCTTTATTCCCTGAATGGATCAAATCATCCTCGGGTCGCTGCCAGGCAAACGATGGATGGATGACCGGGGCTCCGGTATCGCGCAGTATGGCCACGATCCCTCCCCGCTTAAGCCTCAGATTATAGTAGGCTTTGTTTTCTGTTTCTCGATAGGGCTTGCCCAGCCAGTCCCATCTTCCCGTGGTAGGATTCCACAAATACAGTTCTTCGTCCGGATGCTTCTTATCGACGCTGCCGGAGATATACATGTACCCCGACACAACCAGATCACGAGCATCGAAAACGAAAGCGCGAACTCCGCCCGCAGGCTCGGTCAATCCATCCCGTACCGGTGGCATGGCGCGAATCCAGGTAGGCTCCAGAATCCGGGCCTTTGCACGCCCCCGTTGCATTCCTCCCGGGATTTGAATATTTAAGCTGATCCCATCGCCGTTGTAGGAAAAGTTCGCCCCGGCATAGGGCGGCAGGTTCCGGAAGGGCACATCGTTTTGTCGGATCAAGGGATCTTCCTGTTCCGTTCCGGTAGCCTCATCGCGTTCAGGTTTTTCGGATTTCAGATCCGCATCGGTAGCATGTCCAATTTCGAAGAGTAGCCGGGCCTTGTTACCGGAGCTATCCAGAACCTCAACCAGATACACTCCGGCGTCCAGTTCCGATCGATTCCGGCGCAAGGTATCGTATAAATAGTATACGTATTCAGAGCCAATGGAAGTCTTTTCTGGATCGTAGTAGCGATCTGCTGTGCGAAGCTCGGAAGTAGCAATGCCATCCAGTTCCATCTTGTATTCGGGTTTCGCAGGGATTTCTTCGGGCTGGCTTCGGTAGGTTTGCAGGGTTAAAGGCTCATCGCCCAGGAAATAGAGACGAACTCCGTGGACTCCGTTTCGATTAAGCGCGGCCATAGTATCATAGGTTCCGATTCGATAATCCGCCGAAGACAACGGTTCTTTCACAGCCAGCGCGTACGTATCAATGGTATGTCCCTGTTTCGTATACTGCCGATGCACCTGTTTGAGATCATAGGCTCGGGTTCGAGTATGTAATCGCAGCAATGTAGGCGCTGTGAAATCCTGAATCGCTCTGTCGGGATCCTCCAGAGGGCTTTTGAAGTAGCCCCCGGACCCCACCTCAAAATGCAGATGGGGCGCACCAGATCCGCTTTCGCCGCTACGCCCAATTGTTTCCCCTTTCTTAAAGGCAAAGTAGCCCGGAAGATTCACCGAAGCCCGATTTCGCGGATGCATCAAAAAGAGCGCCATGCGCAGGTACTCCAGCTGCGGATGCTTTCCCAGAAAGTCGTACATATGCCCATAAGTGAAGTGCCGACCATCTACGGAGCTCAGGACCAGACCGTTGCCGTAGCCCACCTCCGATGTATAAAGCCTGGCTACCGTCATATCTTCCACAGCCACTATAGGAATGCCATTTCGATTGAAGGTCTTGTAGTCCAGGCCATGATGAAACCGGCCGCCGGATCGGTATTCGCCGAAGCTGCCGGATATATGAGGAAACTCAATGGGATGGTTGTTCCCTACAGAATGATTGGCCCGTGCCTTGCGCACTTCAGGAGGCAAATCCTCTTTGCAGCCAGCCAGGCAAAGAACCGTGAAAAAGGCGCCGAGCAAAGCAAGCCGCCGGGCAAGGGCCATGGCTGCACGGGACTCTGGTCGACCGCGCCTTTCAGAGATTCGATGCTCGATAAAGGAGCCCGGACTGCCGGCACTGACGAGACCAGAGCTGGCCGGTTTTTGCGACGAGACCGGGCGCGGCCCGACCGAGCGCAGACGGTTCAGGTGAGAGAAACCGGATCGAGCCCGGCCGCTATTCAGGAACGTTAAAGTATGAGACCATTTCATCCAGATGCCTGTGGAAACGAGTATCTGGATTCAATGGATCCAGCACCCACTTGCCGTCGGCCACCAGCATGTATAGATATTCTCCGGGGCGCAAGTGCAATCTAAGCCTGAAGACTCCATCCTCCCCTTTCTGAAAGAAGTGGGTTTCCGGATTCCAGTGGTTAAATTCGCCGACCAGCGAAAGGTTTTCAATGCTGCCCTGAAAAGTCCGTTGCTCCAGGATTCGGCTGTGTACAGCAAATTCCACCAGTCGCTCCCGTCCCGGCTTCTTCTGCTTTAGCAGGCTAACACTGGCGAGTTCGTTGGGATACTCCCGATCAAGGAAGAAGGTGGAAATATATCCTCCCATACCATCATCCTTGCGATTGGGATGTGTCGGATCGTGCTGCCAGATTCCATCAACCTGGAACCGATATTCATAGTTGCGGACTCGATGACCCTTCTCCAGTTCGCGCACCGGAATCACCAGATAGTAGACCCCCTGCGCGTTGCGTTTCATAGGCACTGGCTTCCAGTTGGTAAAATCCCCGGCCAGGTGCACATTGCGGGCCCTGTAGTCCTGATACGTGAACAGGATTCCGGTTCGGCCGGGGTTGGAGCTAACAGCATACTGCTCCCAGTCCAGCAAATGAATGTATTTAGGGGCGATGGACTTTCTCAGCTTCTTTAGATGGAAAGTGGTGTAGCTTTTGATCTGCTCGACGTCCGCCGTCTCCAGGCCGGACTGCTCGGAATTGTAGGAAACGATGCTTTCGGGAGCCCCGTTCAAGCCTGCCAGAGACAGGGTGGAAAAAAGAAAAATGAACTGTACAGCATTTCTGGGCTTTATCATATGAGAATGTGTCCTTTTACAAAGCAGCTGACGTCCGCGCCCGAAGCGCTCTCAGGGAGCGCCGATTCCCGGTTTAAACGCACATTTTTTCACGGGCGCCACTGCTCTATATTGTCGATAATTCTACTGGAATCACTGAAGTAATTCTTCTACTATCATGGCAGACACAGAAACAGGAGACAGCCGGAACGATCAGATTGAGGAGCTTCTATCAGACCTGGACCGGGATCTGACCGAAGTAATCTCCCCTCTGGAAGATCAGTTCAAAGAAGATCTAATGGAGATCCGTGGAGAAGACCCGGATCTTCAGAGCATCGAACAGGGTATGGCATCCGGCGATGATCCTGAAGGCTCCAGCGCCGAATTCGACGATGACGGCCCCACCGGGGTGGATACGGATTCCGGCGACGATCCGTTTGCGGGCATGGACCTGGGCGCCGAAGAAAGCGCCGGCGAAGCCCCGGAAGCAACGGGCGACGACATTCTGAGCGGACTGGACTTTTCGCAGGACTCGGAGAGTGCGGAATCCGTCGAACCGATGGATACAGGCACATCCGACCAGGATATGGGTTTTTCCGACCTGGACGACCTCATGGGCGGCATGGGCGACTCGGACGCAGGGGATATGGCTACCGGGCTGGATGCCGGCGAGGAGGATTCGGCGGGCGCTGATCTGGGTGATTTCGGCGATCTGGGCGACCTGGGCCTGGGAGAAACTTCCGACCAGGGTGACGCTACCCAGGCCACCGACGGCGGCCTGGATTCAGATACTTCCTTTGAAGACCTGACGGAACCTCTGCAAGCGGACACCGGAGCCGGTGGCGATGACCCATTCGCCGATCTCGGCGACTTTGGAACCGGCAACACAGAAAGCGCGGAAGATCCTTTTGCCGATACCACCCTGGGCGAAGATCCCTTCGCGGATGCAGAGACCCTGAGCGGCGATAGCGCAGGAGACGATTTCGCAGCGGACCTGGGCGGTGCCGACTCAGGTGGCGCCGATGATTTTGCGGCGGACCTGGGCGGTGGCGATCTTGGCGCCGATGACTTTGGCGCAGATCTGGGCGGCGGCGATCTGGCAGCCAGCGACGATTTTGGTACAGATCTGGGCGGAGCCGACCTGGGCGGCGGAGATCTGAGCGCAGGCTCGGGAGACGATTTTGGCATGGATCTGGGCACCATGGACGACATGGGTCTGGAAAGCGCCGGCGAATCTGATACTCAGAGTTCCGCGGCCGGTGAAGAAGACCTGGGCGGACTGGAAGACCTGGGAAGCTTCTCCAGCGGAGACCTGGAAGAAATGGCCAGCCAGGCGCAGATGTCGACCGGCATCGGCGAAGAGTTCACCGATGAAGAACTGGCCACCATACGAACCGAAATTGTGGACTTTCCGCAGGAACTGCGAAAGGCCATCATTGATGCAGTAGTAAACGAAAAACTCTCTCATCCAGATCAACGAATGCTGATGAATATGATCGTGGATCAGGCCGATCCCGATCAAATCGCGGATTTCCTGGAACCGCGCATGGGTTTTCGTCCGGACACCTCCCCGCCGGATGTGCGAAAAGACGGTGTCCCCATCATCTACGCCGACGAGTTCTCCCCGGAGGCTCTGGGACGAAGACGCCGTAGAGCCAAGATGATGCTTCTGGGTCTGGGCGGTGTGATTCTAGGCCTGATTGGCGTATTTGGCGGTCTGCTGCTCTATAGAAATCTATCTATCCAGGGTCTGTACGAGACTGGTCTGGAACGACTCCAGGACGCTCGGCGCGCCAGCCCGGATCAAAAGGCTGCTCTTGCTCAAGAAGCCGAAAGCTATTTTCAACGGGCTCTGGAAGCGGATGATGGAGTCTACGACGTAGAGTATCTGAACCGTTACGGAATCGCCTATTTAAAAGCCGGCTACTACGACGAGGCATTCTACAAACTGTTTGGCAAAATCGAACCCGAATACGAATGGAATGATCCGGCCTTTCGTGCTCCTTTAATCAATGTTGCGGAAAACTCCCGCTGGTATGGCCCGAAAGAAAGAAAAGAAGGCTTCCAGAGTACTTTCGTGGACAAGGACAAGACTCCACGCACTGTAGAAATCCCTGGCGCCTACATTGTTTCCCGCCTGCGGGACCGGGAAATGGACCGTCAGAACCTGATGGCTCTGGGTCGTTTCCATTCGCATAACTCGAGACGATTCCTTTCTACGCCGGAAGGCCAGAAGTACAAGAACGACCAACTGGGAATTGATTACTATCGGTTGATTACCACTTTATTGAACCTGCCCGACGATGCGGAAGCTCTGGCAGGTATCGGCAAGATACACTACAACCGGGAAGAGTACGGAGCGGCCGCCCGAAAGTATAACGAGATCCTGGAAACGCACCCGGCCCAGATAGAAGGTCATGCAGGACTGATCAATACCTACATTGAGCTCTGGAAGAAGGACGGGGATCCCAGATTCGTCATCGCGCGACATAGAGAAGCCCGGCGCCTGGGCCTGGAAGAAGAACTACCGATTTACGTGCTTACCAAGCTGGCCGGCTTCTACATCGATCTGGACCCTACCGATCTTCGCATCAAGTACCAGGTAGATCCGGTAGATGCGGTTTCGGGCTACGATCTCGATCAGAACGTGGTTCACTTACTCAAGATCGTCTTTGATAAAGAAGAAACGCGGGACGAAGAAACCATTCAGGGCTCCGAATACGGCGAAGGATTCTACCAGCGCGGTCGTTATCTTCTGGCCAAAGACGAAAGCGCCCGTGCCATGCGCCAGTTCGAAAATGCAGTGCGCACCGATCCCTGGCATTATCCGGCGCTCACATCCATGGGGGAGTATTATCAGTCCGTTCTGGATTTCTCCCGCGCCGAGCAGTATTATCGCGCAGCCCTGCAAACCTACGAAGCTCACCGGGACGACTACGGAAATAGACCGGAAGATGAAACCCTGATGGAGGGCGACATCGGCAAGATCTACTTTAACATTGGTTCTCTACTATACTTGCAGAACGCCGGCGGTTCGGACCCTACCCTGATGCCCCGGGCGCGCATCTATCCATTCCGAGCCGAACGAGCAGAAACCGAAGAAACGCAAAAGCGAAGGCAACAACTCCTGCAGGCAGCGGATTATTTTGACACCGCCCTGGAAAAGGACCTGGAAGATGAGCAGGCCATAGCCCAGGCGCATTACCGAAAAGGATGGATTCGCTACATGGGCGCCGATTTCGAATCGGCGCTGGAGGAGTGGAACAAACTGGATTCCAGCTACGAGGCGGTGCATGACGATCGTTCCATCCTGATGGGAAGAGCCAACGCAGCCTATCATGAAGACCAGCTGGGCTACAGTCTGGGAAACTATCTCAAGCTAAAAGATGAACTGGAAGATGAAGCGATGCGCATCTCCAGTCCAGATCCGCAGAATCGCTCACACCGACTTGTATACGAACAATTGACGCAGGTCTATAACAACCTGGGTGCAGTATATGAGAAACAGTACATGGAGAAGAAGGAAGCCGGAGCGTCCCAGAACGTACTGAACGATCTCCAGGAACAGGCCATGAGCCATTACTGGAAATCGGTGGAAACAGCAGGTCTGGTGGATCTTCCAGCAGAGATTCCGCGACAGAACATTCAGCTAAGCTTTCCGCGAAGCGGCGAACGAGAGCCTCTTCTGGATGAATGGCTGAATCCTATGCTTGAGAAAACGGATCCACCAGAATAGATTGGAACGGATTGATACTGCGGACATTGCTGGAGCTTTGCTGGAGCTTTGCTGGAGCTTTGCTGGAGCTTTGCTGGAGCTTTGCTGGCTTCATCGCAAACCAGATTGGCCGCAACGGATCCCCATCGCCTCGGAGTAACGTGGCTTTCTGGGATCCCGGGCCAGGGCAGGCCACGAGCCTATTTCTGCGCGGCCAACTTCTGTTCTTTTCTCTTCTGACGGTTTACTTTTATAGATCGGAAGAACGTCTTCAGATAGAATCCGTACAGGGCAAACCAGCGAATCAAATTCATGGGACGAATTAAGGTGCGCCACAGCCAGCTTAAGCCACGGACCTGAAAGTAATCCGGGGCTTTCTTTTCCATTCCCGAAAGAATATCAAAAGCTCCATCTACACCGATCACTACAGCCGTGGACAGACTCTGAATGTTTTCCCGTGTCCAGAGTTCTTGAATGGGGAATCCCATACCCACAAAAATAATGTCCGGAGAAGACTTACGCAGTGATTCTTTGATGCGTTCCCCTCTTTCTTGATTGAAGTAACCGCCCTGACGGCCGATAATTCGCACACCGGGGAAGCTCCGGGTAAGGTTCAGAAATACCTTTTCCAGGTATTCCATGCGCGAACCAAGCAGGTAGATGGTGAATTCACGCTTCACGCTCAGTCGGATCACGTCCATAAGAAAGGCAATCATGGGGATACGCTCTTTCAAAGGCGTGCCCAGCTTTTGAGCGGCCCAGGGCAATCCGGCTCCGTCCGCCAGTATCATGGCGCTGTCACGAGCAATGAAGGAGTGCTTCTTTCCGGGCCGAATTTGCATCAGCTTCACCGGGTCGGCAAAGAAAACGAAATGGGGACCATCCTTGCGCTCCACCATGTCCATAATGCAGGCCACGGCTTCATCCCGGTCCACGTTATCCACCGGTACATCCAGCAAATCCACCTTCTCTAAAGAAGAGAGATCGATGCTCTTGTAATCCAGGAGGTAATCCCTGTCCTCCCTGGCGGATGCATATGGCTTCACGGTTGCTCCTTTCATTTTCTGACCCTCGGCGTGCTACGCCTCAATTATGTCTCCATCTGGCAAATGCCGTTTCAATAATACAGCAAATTTTTGCCGTTTAATGAAAAATCCCCGGCAAGCGCTGCCCCGCCTCGTTCGGGCCTATGAGCCCGGGTTTTCGCTTCTATGGAGCGGCAGATTCTATGTATCCAGGTGCAGGCTCCGCAGGGAATCGTCCCATTGCCGCGCACCGTCGGCTCCCGGCCCTGAATTCATGACAGATCCGATCACAGCCGGAACGAAGGCGCGGGTGTTCCAGCCCCTGGTCTGAATACCTTTTGCGAGTTCAGCCCAGTTTTCGGGATTCAGTCCTCCAATCATCACAACGGAGAAAGGCCGGCTTCGCTCCTCAAATTGCGAAACAACCTTTGATTCGGCGATGATTTCCAGGGCTTGCTCGGGCCCCAGAGGATCATTTTGATCACTGGATTTGGTTTTGGAACCGGTAGCAAAAACCGGTCCAAGGGCAATATAGGACCAAACGCTACCCCTGCTTTCTTTGCCGAAAGGAGACTCATCGGGCTCCATGGCCCGCCGGAACTGATCCAGATTGTGCGTGGAGCAGCCCGCAATTCCGCCAGAATCCAGGATTTGCTGCAGCATTGCCTGCTCCCGGGAACTCAACGATTCCAGATCCGATTGGCCCAGATGTATTCCGCAGAACCAGTCCGAGTGATGCCAGGCCAATTCCAGAAAGTCGTTTGCGATTATGGCCGGTCGACCGAACCACCGGTTTGGATGGCCGCCCATGGAGCCAGTGGCGGCGGAGGTAGAATCGGGTTGATCGGCGGAATCAGATTCAGCGATCGGCGCCTGCATCGGCAAAGGTTCCATCCAGACAGCATGCAATTTCTCGGCCAGAGCCGCATACTCCTGCGCCGACACCCCTTTGGCCCGTAATTGAAACGGACCCCAGCCCAGGGTTTTCCATTCCAGAATCACCTCTTCCGGGGCTACGCTACGGGCCTGACAGGCATCCAGGTCCAGGATGGGATAAATGCCAGCCGGGAAATGGGGGTTTTTCATCATCCCCCTCCTACGAATCGAATGATCTCCAGCTTGTCTTCATCGCTCAGAGCGGTGCTGTCCCAGCTTTCTCGCCGTACAATCTCACCGTTTCTTTCTACAGCCACGGTTCCAGGATCCAGTCCCAGGGATTGTATGAACTCCAGTAAACTTGATACCTCTACCGAGCGGTTTTCTCCATTTACTATCATCTAACTATAATCAATGACACCACCGGGGCGGGCAGCAATACAAAATTGTTGCCCAACACTGTTCGGTACACATATTTGACTGATCGTTACAAGCTATAGAGGAACGCATGCGTATCAAGGCAGTCAATACCACTGGAATCATTTTTGTTCTACTCATATCTTTGGGGCTGACTCCCCTGGGCGGCGAGGAGCCGGCTCCAGACAATCAGCCCACCGAACAGTCCGCGCCGGAAGCGGCAGAGACCGCGGAGCAAGAGCAACCCCCGGAGGGGCAAGAATCCTCCGGCTCGGTATGGAGCTTGCTGGTAAAGGGCGGCTATACAATGATCGGCCTTTTGCTCATATCCACGATCATCGCAGCTTTCGCCCTTGAAAGGTACTTCTTCTTTAGAAGAAATAAACTCTATACCAAAGGTTATTATGATCGGATTCGAGCCGCCCTGGATTCCGGCGGTCTGGACGCCCTGGCAAAGGAGATTCAAGACGACGACTTATTCCTCAGTCGCATACTGCGTGACGGCCTGCGACGACGATCCCACGGCCGCCAGGATGTAGAGAAGGCCATAGAGACATCCGCTACCGTGGAGATAGGCAAATTAGAGCGGGGATTGAATCTACTTTCCAATCTGGGCAACCTGGCTCCGCTTCTGGGATTCTTTGGTACCGTTGTGGGTATGCGAACCAGCTTCCTTCAATTCGTAGAGAAAGCGGCGCCTACAGCCCGGGACCTGGCAGTGGGCGTGGAAGAAGCGTTGATCACTACAGCCACGGGCCTGTTCATCGCCATGCCTACCTATTTGATCTATAACCTTTTTATCTACAATATTGATTCTGTTTCCATCGAACTGGAGAAATGCACCGCTGCGGTACTAACCGCCGTAGAAGATGAGAAAGGCTGATGCGTATTCGACGTAAAAGCAGAGAAGCGGATGAAATTCCGCTGTCCAGTACCGCGGATATTGCATTCCTTCTCATAGTTTTTTTCCTGGCGGCCAGCGCACTTCTGGAGATGCGAGGCGTGGCTATCCCTCTGCCCAAGAAGAATGCCCCGCCCATGGAAATCGAAGAAAAGAATCTCTTTCGCATACAGATTAATGACCAGGGCGAATACATCTACGAAAATCAAACCAGAGACCTGGCAAGTCTGACTGACATTATAGACAAGGCGTACAAGGAAAATAAGGATCTGGTAGTTGTGATTCGACCGTTTCCGGAAGCTCCCACAGGCAGCGTCCCCAGGCTGATTCGAAAACTCCAGGAGTTGAATATTCAAAGAGTCTCGCTGGCTATGAAAAAAGGCCGCTAATGGTTTAGCACGACTGAAGTTCGAGGTCTGGCAAAAGCAAGGATCAGAAATAGGATGAAGTTCAGAAAAAGAAGAAAAGGAGACACCATCCCTCTATCTGCCATGGGCGATATAGCCTTTTTGCTTCTGGTCTTTTACATGGCCACGACCATGGTAACCGATCAGAAGCCCAGGGAAGTGGATGTGCCTTCGGCGGAAAGCCCGTCCCAGGCCAGTCCCTTTCCATTGATTATATATGTGGATCGCAATCTGGGCGAAAAAGACCTGGCCTATTTCTTCAACGAAACCGTAAGCATCTCTCAGTTGCCGGGTCTGGTAAAGCAGAAGGCCACTGAAGCTCCGGGACCGGTAAGAGTGTATCTCAGTATTTCCAGAGACCTCCCCTATCGCACCATGGACGCTGTGATTCAAAAACTCAAGGATGCAGGCATTGAAAACCTGGTGATCACTACGCGAAAAGGAGCCGACTCTGACTGACATCGCCATAGACATTAGAGATCGCCTGGCGCAAAAAACCAGGGATTGGACTCTGAACCAGTGGATGGTGGCCGGACTTGTGGTTCAGGTTGTGGGTCTGATTCTCTATCAGCTGATTCTATGGGTGATTCCGGAGCCGGAAAAGGAAATCCAGAATATCACCGCTCAGCCGGGCATGAGCTTCGTGGAGTATCAGGAGCCTACCCAGGCGGACCTTTCCAGCACCAAAGAGCTTTCCGAAGAAATTGTAGAATCTAAAAAGCAGCAGGATGAGATCAACTGGACGAATGCGGCCAATCCCGGTGCGGACTTTTCGTCACGCTATTCGGCTCAGTTCGCCGTAACGGTGGGGCCGGACGATTACCCGGCTTCCGCGGCCCGGGCCGGCGTGGGCACGGTGACGGTGCGGGCCGAACTTCTGGTTTTACCCAGCGGTCGAATTGGCGATGTGCGCATCTTGAATGTGCGCTTCAGCAATCCGGTGGGCGAAGATTACAGGACGGAGTTCATCGCCAAGGCGCGACAGATTCTACTTACAAGAACCCGTCTGATTTCGGCCCCCTACACCGAGAACGGAAAACCCGCCAAGTTTCGCTGGACCAGGACCATCCAATTCCAGCTACCCTGATTCATGAAAGCCTATGCATTCATAACGGCGGCGGCCGTTGTAATCATTCCGCTCTCTGTCACCGGTAGTCAGAGTCTAATGGCTCTTTCCTTGATTCTGGGAATGTTTTTATGGATTCGCAGGCCGGGCCAGCCACTGACTACTGGTCTGCCACTCGCCGAACGGCTCCCGGCTTTGAACTGGTTTTCCGTCACCGGATGGTCCCTTTTTGCCTGGCTTCTAATAGTCTACGGCATACGAAGCGCCCAGTACTACCTTTTTGATCACCCGCTGTACAACCCAAGCCCGTACCATAACGAACTCACCGATTTCTTCCTCTTCCTGTTTGGCTTTCTGGCCTTCCGCCACCTGCTACACTCATTTGTCGATAAAGGCTCCGGACCTCCTCGGGAAACGGGAATGCCTATTGCGAAAACGGAACAAATCCTGAAGGGAATAACGCTGACCCTATCGGTGTTTGCCGTCATCACCGTCATTACAGGCGGAATGGCTGTGTTTAGCGAAGTTCGACTCTCCAAGTTGTTTACCGGCCATGGCGCCGATTTTCATGCCGGGAACCGGCCACAGTTTCTCTTTCGTCAGATGGGCGATCTTTCCCTTTTTCGTCCCATCGGATTTATGAATACGCGACTGAGCTATGCAGGCATTCTTCTGTTTTCGCAGGTCATCCTGGTTCACAATTTCCTGGAGTCCCTTCGCTTCGGGAACCGATCCTCCTCCAGGGAAACGGGACTTCTCGAGCGGCGTCCGGGGCCTCTCCTTTCCACTCTTTTCTGGGCTGTCCTCAGCGGACTGGGCCTGGTGGTTTCGCTGATGAATGGCTCACGGTCCGGGCAAATTGGAATACTTCTGGCTCTCGGGTTGCTTTTGAGCTATCGCTTTCTGGCGTGGAGATTGCATTCGAAAGCCCGCAGAATTGCTGGTTCCGATGGGAGTCCAGGCATAAATCTGAATGATGGGTCAATTCACCGCAGCGCGTCGAAACAGGATGCGTCGGGTGATACGCAACAAAGCCTCCCGAAACAAAATACAATCGAGCAGACGATCACGGCCCATTTGGCTCAAGGGACCGGCAAACGAAAGATACTGGTTCTGCTCGGCCTGCTTCTCATAGCCGGCACGAGCTGGCTCTATTTGCATATGCTTCAGTCCGGAACCCATCGGCATACGGATTTCATGCGACCGCTTATCTGGCATGGTTCCTTCAGCATTTTTCTGGAGCATCCTTTGCTGGGCATTGGGCCCGGTAATTTCACGGACTGGTTCCATGAGTGGGCCCGATCCTTCTACGCAGAGCATCCCCGCACCATGTATTTCCTGGAAATCACGCCGGACAGCCATGCCCATAACGATTTGCTGCATCTAATGGTTCTGGGGGGAGTACCGGCCGGACTCTTGTTTTTCGGACTGATATTCCATGCTGTCAGATCGCTTCTGGAAGCCATGCGAAACGGCATCGTTTCCAGAGGAGCCAGTGAGATTCGGGAGGCCAGGGGAACTATCCAGGCCAGCAATCTTCTGAACCTGGAGGTTGCCATTCGCACATCGCTGCCGGGTTTTCTCGTGGCCGGTCTATCGCAATGCTATTTTCAGGACGATGAAGTGGTGGTGGTATTCTGGGTTTTTCTCTTTGCTGCCGAAGCGCTTAAGAAACTTCAGCGGCTATCCTGAAGCGGATTCATAACTCCGATTCATAACTCCGATTGAAGACTCAAGGTAGCGAGACGCCAGCGACTACGGCGGGGAATGCCATGGTAAATCAGAGGCAGGGGCCGGGAAAGGCCCGGCCGGGCCGCCGGATAGGCAAGCCCGTACTGGCGCCTTATCTAGAACCTGGTAGGGAACCGGTTTAACCCGCAGTCAGCGGAACCGTTTACACCGCCAAAGTCGATGATCATCGATTCCGGCGCGCTACCCGCTTTTTGAGCATTGATGATCAGTCGGGAAGGGATAGCCGGTTCTTTTGAACGCAAACCTTGCAAGTCTACGCGAATGTTTTCGGCGGTCTGTTCATTCCTGTATAGAATTTGCTGAAGGTAACCGGTGGCGAAGCTGTATTCCACCACCTGTCCGGGCTTTTTCACTATCGCAGAAACGCTACCGTCCGGATTTTCGGTCCACTTACCCTGCTCGATTACATTCGACGGTAAACCGGCATAGAGCAACTCCTGGAAGAAAACAAAAGGCAGTCGAATGGAGTTCTGTCCCATCCCCTGCACCATCAGGTTTTCCACCGGAATGGTTTCCATGCGCTCCATCTTGACGTTCTTCACGTAAGCTTGCTCTTCCAGAATGGTCAGTTGACTCAGTGTAATTCCTATGTAGGGAACACGGAACTCCAGGTGAAGTCTTCGATTCGTGGGATCGCTTCGCACCTCGCCCACCGCCGACTGGGAACCTTCGGCGTTTCGGATGCTGATATTGAAACCTGCCAGGAAGCAACCTCCCGGTTTGTAGTTGCTTACGATCTGATCCTTCTTGGCTTGCAGTCCCGGGGGTAACTCCGGTTCAGGTTGCACATCTGCAGTCTTGCAAAATCCGGTGCATCCGGCTGTTAGCAGAGCCAGAGTCAGTATTATTGTCTTAGAGTTCTTAATCATGGACTTCCTTTCTTCGCGTTTTCTTTTCTATTTTTTTAAGCATCTGCCTTCTTTCGTCGTAAAATAACTTCTCCGGGACTCTCTCTTATCCATCCAGGCGGCCTTCTGTATGGACTGCTTGAGAATCCCTGGCCATTTCTCGCGAACCGGTAGTTTCAGACTGTCTCACTGTTTCTAGCACATCTAATCCAATCAGAGCCCAGGTCCCCTGGGCCGTTCAGACAAGATTCCCGAGCCTGGAAAACTCAGAGAACATCCGCCCCTGCTTCCAGGCCGAAGGCATCAACTCTTTGCCAGACTGGTCCGCGCCCTTCAACGTCTTCATTTTCTTTCGGATGGAATCTTCCCATCCGGCCGGCCTTTTGGATGGCCCCGTGTTGAGACGCAATGCTTCTCGGTAGGCTTCCAGGGCTCGCAACGGCATATCCAATTTGTGGTAAACATCCCCCAGATGTTCATGGATTTCCGGACTGGGAGTAGAGTCATTTTGCATTAGAGTGGCCGCCATTTCCAGATGAAACCTGGCCATATCGTAATTGCCCGACTTGAAATAAACCCAGCCCAGGCTGTCTCGGTAGGCTGCATTGGAAGGCTCCTGCTGCACCGCCTTTTCGATCAACGCGCGGGCTTTTTCCAGATTCTTGCCTTCGCGAGCGTAAAGGTAACCCAGGGAGTTTTGAGCCGGGGCAAATTCAGGATTGGACTCCAGAACCTTCAAATACCCCTGCTCCGCCTTTTCAAGATTGCCTTTCTCCGATTGCAGCACCGCTTCCAGAAATATATAGTCAAGACGATCCGGCGCCAGTTCTCGCGCACGACTCATACTTACCAGGGCCTGATTCCAGTTGTGCTCCCTCCATTCGACCAGGCCAAGAACCATGTAACTCTGATCCCGGGACGGGGAACGATTGATCTGCTCCTTCAGGATGATTCGCGCATCTTCGAAGCGTCGAATCTCCTCCGATGAATAAAGACGGGCCAGGTTTTCAATCGCTGCCGGTCTCTCCAGGGATTGACCCCAGGCGCTTTCGCGGTCTCCCACTTCTATAGTCCGCTGCGCTTCAATAAGGGCGCGATGAAAATGCCCCGAATCCTGTAAATGTATCCAGCTTAGTCTATGAATCTGAAACTCAGAAATCTGTATGTCTGGTCGCTGTTCCTTTAGCTTCCTGGCTTTCTGTATAATCTTCCATCCGGTATCGGGCTCGTTCTGTTGCGCTGCCAGCTCGCTTACGTTCAATAATTCTTCAGCATAAGAGGTTAAATCCCGTTTCTCCAACGCATAGAGGAGGGCCACCCTGGCCGGTAAATGATCGGGATGCTTCTCCAGAAAGCCCAGCAAGGGAGCGAAGGATCCGGGCGGCTGATCCGTCAGCAGAAGCCAGTATTGTTCGGCCAGGGGATTGGAGTCTTTGCAACGGGAGAAATAGGCGATGGCCCGGGGATCAAATCGCATCATGAAGATCTGTCCCAGCAAAAAATCCAACCGCTCGGTGTCGATTCCGGCTTCCTTGAGGTTTTCGCGGGGCATACGATCCAGCTTGAGCAGATGGGGTAAAGATCGATTGTATTTTCCGTTTTCGAAATACACTCCCGCTCCCAGCAGGTAACGTCCGCCCACACTTTCCGGATGGTATTCGAGAAACTTCATGGCATACACGGAGGCCAGGTCGGGATCCTTCTTGCCCACGTAATACACAGCCAGTCGCCAGAGGGAATTAGAGCGATAATAACCGCTGCGAAAATCCCCGGGCGGGGCCACATAGAGGACCCGGGTGTAGTAGTTCATGCTTCGATCTTCCTGCCCGGCCTGACGATATAGCTCCGCCACATGGTAGTTCAACTCCATGTTCGCCGGATAGCTTTCCAGAGCCTCCAGAGCAAGCTCCAATGATCGGCCCTCCCTTTGAAGGTCCGCCATCTGAAGAACGATCTCCACCATATCTTCTTCGTCGGTGGGTTTGGCCAGAGCCAGTTCCAATTGCGCTGCCGACTCCTCCGTCCGCTTCAGCGAAAAAAGAACCCGGGCATATTGGATTCGAACGAAGTCGGCCACCGGCTGCTTTTTCTGTGTCCGGCTTTCCAGGTACTTCACAAACATTGCGGCCGATTCGCCATATCGGGATTCGGTTTGGGCCGCAAATGCCTTTTGAAGAATGAGACCGTCGCCGGAGTCCTCCGGCCCGCGCTCCGGAATAGTGCGGGAACGAGAATAACCGGGTTCGGCAGTTTCTGCATTCTCGGCACGAAGTCCGCCGGATACCTGGACAGGCCTCTGCAAAGGAAGGAGCAGAGCAACGCAGACAAAGGTAATTGCCGCCGACGGGCCGGGAAAAGAAACCGATTGAGTAAGCCTCATGGATACGTTAAGATTTGAATCCGGAAACCTCAGTTCCAGATATTTTTGGCTGGCCAGGAGCCTTTTTTCCTGTGAACTGGGGCGATGATTCGGCTGATCCTACGGCAAATGGGCAAGTACCGCTGGCCCATACTGGGACTTCTTGTAGTCTGGGTAGGCGCCGGATACTGGCTCCTGAACAATCGCTACGAAATAGTTTCTTTTCTTTCATCGATAAGCACAGATTATCCCGACCCGGGAAAACAGGATCCCTCCCATGCCTATTTTCAGTTTGTGAAGCCAGCACTGGAATCTGTGGAAGAAGACGGAATCCGCCTGGATCTAATGAAGCGGGCCTGTCCGGAAAGGGCCCTTACTCCATTCTTCGAAGTTGAACTGGGGCGAAATCATTGGCTGGAAAAGATTAGAGACTGGAATGTGGCGCAGCCCGGCGAAGCCCATCGGGTAGTGGAACCCACCGGCTACTGGAAGCAGAACCGGGAGGTCGTGCTGGAATCATTACAGGAATTAATACGAGCCACCTACTATGCCTACGAAATCACCGGCGAGGACCGGGGACTTCCCGGCGAAGAAACGATATTGGTACCGGCTTTGATCAGCAAGTACGCCGAAGCGCTTTGCATGCCCCTTCTGGGAAGGCTCTCCTGGGGCGACTATGTGGAGTTCCAGGAACAGAGGGCCTACCTGGACCTGGAAGAAAACGAACCGGAATACTACAGGTACAGACTTCCCGCCGAGCGAGATCTGCTCACCCTGGGAAGCCTGCGCAATTCCAGAAACTATCAGGAAGCCTTGCTTCAGTATCTGGGCGGCGGAGCGCCTTCTCCCTTCTCGCCTGAAGGGTGCCATAATCGCTCGCTGGTTTGTCTGGCTCCCCGGGAAGCCTTTCAGGTCTATAACAAGCTTATCTTTGCCGCCCCTTCCGAAAGGTTGCCCTATTTGTTCCTGGAGCAGGGGCAGGTCCTGGGCTGGCTGGCCCGAAGAGGCGACGATAGCCTGGACAATCCTTACGATCGGGCGCTGGACACTTTGAGCGGCGCCGCCGAAAGCCGATCCCTGGAGAAGCAGGCAACCACCGAAATGATTCGCATCTATGTGCATCGTGAGAACTATGAAGAGGCCCGAAGTGCGTTACGACAACTGTCGCTTACGGTCAACCTGAACTCTCCCGAGACCGCCGATCTGCGCGAACTAATTCGAAAGACCCTGGGAGGCATGGGACTGCACCGAGAAGCGGACTGCTTTGCAAATACCATGGGCGCCGAAAGACCCCATTGCAGGAATCGCCTGGATTTCTTACGTTAGTAGTGGGCGGAGCCCGGCAAATCGAAGAACTCGCAATATGATCTACCTGGACTACAACGCCACGCATCCACCGCTACAGGATATTTTTGAGAAGAACTGGAAGCGTTACCTGCAAAACCCCGCCAATCCCAGCGGAATCTCCGTAGCTTCGCAGAAAAACCAGGCCTTCATAGATAAGAAGCGGAAGTCCATTTCCGATGCCCTGGGCTGGAAGCCGGATTCGGTGAAATTCGCCAGCACCGGCACCGAGGCGACTTACTGGCTGGTGAAATCGTTTGCGGCCCGAAGGCCCGAAGCCAGCCATTGCATCCTTTCTTCCTGCGAACACGATGCCATGATTGCCGCCTGTCAGGATGCCGGGCTAAAGATTGTCTATCTTCCGGTAACCCGCCAGGGACTTACTGACCCGGCTGAACTGGCGAAGCTTCTGCAGTCCGGCAAGCTGGAGTCCGGTAACCTGCAACCGCACTCAGTAGCCTTCGCATCGATCATCCATGCTTCCAACGAAACAGGAGTGATTCAACCTGTGGAGGAGCTCTCTGCTATATGTCGCAGCTACGAAATTCCCTTCCTATCCGATTGCATCCAGAGCGCCGGCAAGATTCCACTGCCAATGGAGTGGCTGGACGGACTTTTGCTGAACGGCCATAAACTGGGGGCCGGGGCCGGCACATCGGTGGCGGCTTTCGCTCCGATGTATGTGGATGATATCGCATCGCTGTATCGCGGCGGACTGCAGGAAGAGGAAACTCGGGCCGGTACCGAAAACTTGCTCTCCATAGCGTCCATGGCCGATGCCTTTTGCTTTCAACTGGAAAACATGGAGAAAAAGACTTTGCGACTTTCGCCGCTCCATGCCGATCTAGAAGGATTCCTCAAGGACCGAGGGGTGACAATCGCCGGCGAAGACAGCCCCAGGCTTTCCAATACTACTTATGCCGTGTTTTCAAACGTCGAACACATGGACTTCTTGCTCATGGGACTGGACCAGGCCGGTATTGTATGTTCCACTGGAAGTTCGTGCAAGTCCAGGACACGACAGCCATCACGGATACTTCTGAAGATGGGATTCTCGGAAAAGGAAAGCATGCAAGCATTGCGATTCTCCAGCGGTATTAACACCACGGGATCTGATTTCGGAACTCTGAAAGAGACCCTGGCGCCTATACTGGAGCGGCTTACCCGATCGTCCGCCACATCTACATGATCCCGTTGTTAGTGATCGCGAGCGATCCCGGAGTATTCACAGGTGCAGGTCAAATTCTACAGTAACCTCCTCCGGATGGGTTCGCCCATTTGATGCCGGGGGACAAGCATGTCGGTCCTGGTCCGGGTAATTATACGCAGTAAGGATTGTGAGGCCGGAGATATGGAGTCTAAAAAAGCCCACCCGGCCATGGCATAAAACAAGGGACTCCGAAAAGTCCCTTGTTTCCTTCGGCCTTTGCCGAAGGGATGCGCTCATAGGCGACGCTGCAGCGGATTACTCTTCTGGCTTCTCTTCGGTAGCCGGAGTAGTGCTCATGCTTTCGTCGTAGCAGTTACCCGCTTTTCGCATTTCATTGTACGCCGGAATGCCGGACTTCAAGAAAGCCTCTTTGTCGAAGTTTTCGTTAGTATCAACAGTGATTCTTTCGCGCATTTCTTCGCGGATAGCCTCAAACTCGCGCTGCATGATTTCTTGCTTGAGCGTAGCCTCGGCGTAAGATAAACAATCGTCCAGGGTCATGGATGCAGCCTGCGGGCCGTACTGCTGGCGAATTTGCTGGCAACGGGCTTCCTTTTGCTCTTCGGAGATCTTTATGTTCTCTTCAACTTTGTCCATCATGTAGAGCTTGCTCAAAGCATCCAGACGAACCTGTTCCAGGATTTCTTTCACCATGGGGCGATCGGTAAAGCCTTCCTGGATAGCGCGCTGCTCAATAATTCGCATCTCGCGGTATTGCTTGTAGTTGAACTCCGGATTCAGCATGGTCAGTACCTGCTGCAGCTCCGGACGGGTTCTTTGAATATCATCCGGATTGCAAATGAACCGAATCAATGTCTTCTTCTCTGCGTTGGCCATGCGAGCGGTCTTCTCTACATAGCCTTCATAGTAGCGCTCATACTCTTTGGTTGTGATGGTATGATTACCGATGGTTTCGATTTTTTCTCCTTCCTTGCATGCGTTGATAGCGAATAGAACCAACACAGCAACAGAAGCTAATTGAATTTGCCTTTTCATCAAGATTTCTCCTGCTAACTCTAGATATGATTAGGATTGCCGCGCAGACGCGCACAGTTCAGTCTCTCAGTCAAGGGAGTATGGGCGGCCCCGGACGGCAAGCGAAACTATCGGACTCAGGACGCCTTTTCCTTTTCCTGGAGCGGCGCCGTAAGCTCCAGAAGCGCAGTCAGAAAAGCGGCGAGACGGCTCTCCAACCCGGCTTTCAGGACTTCAGGCATTGGCTCGAAGTATAGAGTGTCCGATTTTCCGGGCTTTACCCGAAATCCTTTACCGGATTTCAGAACCTGTATCATGTGCTCAGGCGGAATTCGAAAGTTTTCACCGGCTTCCAGTTGAACAATGCCGGCCCCTTCTTCGAATACCTTTTCAAATCCGGCCGAAGAGCAAAGGGTTCGGATTTTTTCTACGAGAACAAACTGGCGGGCGGCCCCGGTAGGCTCGCCGAAACGGTCTTCCATTTCTGTGGCCAGGTTCTCCACCTCTTCCAGGTCGATGGCCGCTTCGAAGCGTTTGTAGAACTCGATCTTCTGTCGGGTATCCGGAATATAATCGTCCGGCAAATAGAAGTCCGTTTTCAGGTTTACCGCGCATCGGAAGTCCGATGGAACCTCTTCGCCTTTAAGTCGACGGACGGCATCGTCCAGAAACTTGATGTAAAGCTCGTAGCCTACATCCATTATGTCGCCGCTCTGCTCCTTTCCCAGGAGGTTACCGGCGCCGCGGATTTCCAGGTCGCGCATGGCCACCTTGAATCCGCTGCCCAACTCCTGATACTCCAGAAGCGTGTTCAGGCGTTTTTGGGCCTGCTCGGTAAGTATATGTTTTCCCGGATGAAAGAAATAGGCATAAGCTTGCCTGGATGCGCGTCCCACTCTACCTCGGATCTGATAAAGCTGCGAAAGACCGAAGGAATCCGCCCGATCCACGATCAGGGTATTTACATTGGGCATATCGATCCCATTTTCGATTATCGCAGTAGTCAGAAGCAAATCATACTTTCGATTCACAAAATCGAGAAGAATGTTCTCAATGTCGTCTTCATCCATCTGTCCGTGCAAAGAAGTAAAGCTTACGTCCGGCATCAAACTCTGGATCCGCGCGGACACGGCATCCAGATCTTGAATACGGTTATGCAGATAAAAAACCTGACCTCCCCGCTCCAGTTCGCGCTGCACGGCCTCTACCAGAACCGTATCCGAGTCTTCCATGACATGGGTTTGCACCGGCCGCCGATCGCGCGGCGGGGTCTGAATGATGCTCAGGTCACGAATACCGGTGAGCGACAGATGCAGGGTTCGCGGAATGGGAGTGGCTGTGAGAGTGAGCACATCCACCAGCGCCCTCATTTTTTTCAGCGCCTCTTTATGGGTTACGCCGAATCTTTGCTCTTCATCCACAATGAGCAATCCCAGATTCTTGAACTTGATGTCTTTGGCCAGGAGCGCATGGGTTCCAATCACTACATCCACTTCTCCGTCCAGGATTCTCTTTTTGGTTTCCGTAACCTCTTTTCGTGTGCGAAACCTGGAAATCCAGTCCACACGAACGGGAAAATCGCCATAACGTTCTTTGAAGTTCTTGAAGTGCTGTAACGCCAGGATTGTGGTGGGGCAAATCACCGCCACCTGCTTGCCGCCCATTACAGCCTTAAATGCGGCCCGAATCGCCACTTCGGTTTTACCGTAGCCGACATCGCCGCACACCAGCCGATCCATGGGTCGGGCCGTTTCCATATCCTGCTTCACCGCTTCAATGGCTGTGATTTGGTCCGGAGTCTCCTCGAAGGGAAAGGCGGCTTCGAATTCTTCCTGCCAGGGCGAATCCGGCGGATAAGCGTATCCTTTCCGACTCATTCGCGCCGCATAGATCTTCAGGAGCTCTTCGGCGAATTCTTCGATGCGCTCTTCAACTCTTTCCCGAACCTTTTTGAAGGAAGCCCTGCCCAGATGGTCCAACCGGGGTTTTTCCGTGGGCGCGGCGTATTTCTGCACCAGCGAGATTTGATCGAGCGGCACGAACAATCGGTCCTGCTCGGCATATTCAAGAACCAGGAAATCCCTTTCGCGACCCGCGGCTTTTACGCGCTCAAGTTTTATGAACTTGCCCACACCGTGGTTAATGTGAACAACGAAATCGCCTTCTTTGAGGTCAAGAAAGGATTCGATGGGCGATGAAGTGCGCGACTTGAAACGATTTCGCTTTCGATAGCCCCGGCCGAAAATGTCATGATCGGACCAGACGTACAGATTTAGATCCGGCACTTCGAATCCCGAATTGCGGAAGTTCTGGATTACGTAGAGGGTGTTTTCTGATTTCTTTTTGACTCGGCCGGACCTGGCTGCAGGTTTCTTTGCGGACCTCTTTCCGGACGACTCTGCTTTTGAGCCGGTAGCATCGCCCTTTAATCGCGCCGAAACGGAATGACCGGTAAGAGCAGTACCCGATCCGTCAATATTCACCGGTTCCGAGGGATCTTCCGTCACCGAAAGCTCCACCGGCTCTCCTCTGAAGATGCCGTTGATTCGCTGAATCTGCGCATGGTACGGAGAGGTCAAAACTACAGTGGCCTTTTCTTCCAGTTTCTGCTCCACCGCTTTTCGGAGTTCGGATATGCGGCCCTGAAAACCGGTGGCGGCGCGAAGCAACGGCCTGTCTACTTCAGAAGCGCTGTTCAAGTCGGCCAGATCTTCGGTAATCCGAAATACGGCCTGAATTGTATCCGGTAGCGAATCGCTTTTCGCGCCCTCATCTGCCTCCAGTTCTTCCAGGCGGAGGGGATCGTCCACAAGGAGCCTTTCCGGCGGCGCCGCAAGACGATCCTGACACTCGGCATCGAATATGGTTTCGTATTCGGCAATCACTCGATGACGGTGCTTTTCAATGTCTTCGTTCTGAATCAAGAAAACCAGCGGCTTCTTCGTAAAGCAATTCAGCAGGGTTGTACTTTCCAGGAAGTCTACGAGCACATCTTCCAGACCTGGCATATTGCGCCCGGGAAAAAACTGCTCTTCAATGGGAATTGTATCTGATGCGGGGCGGGTTTCGATATCCTCCAGCCAGTCCGGCTTTTCTGCATCGCCATATTCGGCAATGTAATCCAGGAAAGCGTCCTTCTGCGCCGCCGGTAGTAGATCTTCGCTGGCCGGAACTATCTCCACCTGCTGCAGGGTTTCGGCGCTTCGCTGGGTCTCCGGATCAAAGTGCCGTATGCTTTCGATCTCTATGTCAAAAAAATCCAGTCGCACAGGGTCCTGTCCCGGAGAGAAAATATCCAGAACCGATCCTTTCATGCATACATCGCCCGGCCCTTCGGCGCGCTCCACTCGATGGTATCCCAGGGAAATCAGTTTTTGCAGCAGGACGCCCGGATCCACGGTCATTCCTGTCTTCAGATTCAATGTGGCCTTTTTCCAGATGTCCGGCGACTGGATCTTTCGCATAAGCGATGCGATGGGCGTGACATAGAATCCTGAACGGTTTTCGCATAGATCCAATATGGCATGGACCCGCTGGCCGGCAATGGCCGCATCTCGCCTGGCCCGGTCATAGGGAATCCCATCGCGCTCGGGAATTAAGACGAATTCGTCCGGCCGCAGAAACAGCTCCAGGTCCAGCGACAGGGCCTCGGCGGCAACGGCGCCCGGAGTGACCACAAGGATAGGAACGTCCACCACCTGGCGCAAGGAAGCCAGCACAAAACCCACGGCGCCGGAAGGCACTCCGTACACAGGAAAAAGACCGCCGGATTGCAGGCGGTCTTTCCAGAACTTGGCGGCAAATGCCTTCAGGAAGGATTGCACTTCTGACCGAATCCCCCGGGCACATCTGCCATACAAGTGTTTTAGGCCCGCATTTCCAGAGACAGGGCCATCTGATCCGCATTGAGAGTACCCCGGCCAAGGTAGCTCTCGTATCTCTTAAAGGGCTGGCGATTCAGAAATCCCAGATGCCGCTGTAGCGGCGCGCGGGATGTACCGTTTCGCAGGTTATGCAGAATAAAAGTATCCCGAAAGGCTGAAGCGGTCAAACCGTCTATTCGCAAACGACGGCCCAGCTGTCGTACCAGAATTTCAATGGTTCTGGCATTGAAGGGACAATACGGGTCCCTGGAAAAAAACAAAAACTCATCTGTGCAGCGGCCATGGACCGCGCGACAAAGTGGATAGTATAGAACCGAAGGCAATGCAATATCCCTTTCCGGTTTACCTCGTTTACCGTTGGAGCGATGCTCCCCTCGTCTAAGGCATGCCTCGCGGGTATTCACAATTCGAATCTTTCGATGCACCGTGTCCACGTCCCCCACGGTCAAGGCAACGGCTTCCCTAACCTGCATGCCTGTTTCCCACAGTATACGAATAAGCAACTGCGCCGGATGTCCCCGGGCGGCCTCGAATATAGCCACCAGTTCATCTCTGGACAGTTCCAGGATATTCCCATCACTTCTTCTGAACACTCCCATAGATACGTTCTCTTTCATAAGGATTAATACATACATAGTAATCCGCTTGTTTGCAATCATATACTTTGCAGAGGACACGGTATTGTAATAGTTTTTTCGGTTTTAGTTCGGTGGACGACTACACCGATGACTGGCCCGCATTACAGCGGCATCCTGTTTGTGCTTACTGCATTCGACCTGTGGCGGCCCCCTTATTGTTCCCTCTCCCCGATGTAGATTCGGGAAACTTGCCGGTTGGAAGTCTTTGTTCGTGGAGTGGACACCAACAGAAGCGCTAAAGCCGTAGCCACAGACCCAGTATTCTTCCGGTACCAACCAGTATAGAAGGCAAAGGTTGGACGCCAATTTCTATTACATTGGAATTCTGGCGCGTTTTTTTGGACACCGGGGGCCAATTTGAGGTATTGAGGTTGCTAGCGGCTGAAAATTCGATTGACCCAGGCCGAAAATAGAAGAGACTCCATTAAAAAAAACAGGAATTCGTCCATGTTATCGAGATTTACGAATTACGCTCTTAGCACATTCATCTTTGCAACGGCCCTATTGGCCACTGCCCCCGCCTTTGCCGAAGATCCGGCTGTGTCAGAAGACACCGTGCGGGTGCCTGCTGTTAACTTTGAGAACAGAACCAACCGAAGGGCCACGCCGGCTGCCCGCGAATACGAAAGGGAAACCGGCAGCATGGGAGCCGAAGAAGTACTCAAAGATGGCGAGTATTCTCTACGCGGAATCTCCATCTCCCGCATCTTTGATCCTTCTAAAGAAGGAATGGGAGCCGATGTCGTTACCATCGATCCCCAGGCGGACTTCGGCCATATCAACGCTATCATCCGCGTGCTTCAGGGCTATTTGAGCCGGGCCTTCCAGTATAACATGGAAGATGCAGGCGTAGTGGCACGCTACATAGTTTATTACAATGCAAGACTTAGAAACGATGCCAGCCTCTATCAGGGAAAATACTCCGAAGATGTTCTGGCAAAGGTTGATCCAAAAAAAGCCGGTATCGACCGCTCCTTTCGCAACTGGTCCGGCAACACGCAGATATTCATTCCTCTGAAAAAGAACATTGTTCGCCCCGGCAGGACAGATGTAGATAGAGAAGAGATTACAGAAGAAGAAACCGGCATTAACGAAGACGATAAGACAGACATGGATCGCATCGAAGAGGAGCGAACCGAAGAAGACAAAGATCGTCTGGACCAGAAAGAAGAAGAGCTGGAAAAAAAGAAGGAAGATACCGGTAAGAAGCTAGAAGAACTAGAGAAAGATCCTGAGAAGAACAAAGAAGCGATCGAAGAAACCAAAGAAGAATTGGAGAAGATCGAACAGGAGCAAGAAGAAGTAAAGGAGCAAAAGGAAGAACTGGAACAGGGAACCACAGACTCCACCGACGGCTCTGAAGAGACCAGCACTACCGATCCAGGAACTACCGATTCGACGGACTCCACCGACTCTACCGACAGCACGGATTCTACTGACTCTACTGAAACTACCGACTCCACCGATGGAACGGAGACCACGGAAGAGACTACAGATTCCACCGATGGCACCGAAGAAGTAGCGGTCACCGACACAACCAAACCGGACGAAACCCTGGAAGAGATCGACAAAAGCGAAAACGTAATCGCCGAAAAGATTCTATTCCTGCGAATCCTGCGCTACATCGAAGGCGGCCACTACAGCAACGAACTCTGGACCATTGATCCAAAGAAAGACGATGCTCTGGAAAAGAGTCCCTACACAAACATTTGCGGTCGAGAATTTGTAGGACTGGGCGACGAATCCGTAGTAGTGATTGGATACGAAGGCTCGGCTCACAACGATTCCGGCCACAACCTGGTGGTAATCAATGCCAAGGATCTATTAAAGAAGGCGCAATCCAAAGAGGAAGTGTTCTGGAGAACTCCTATGGTTACGCGCGACGGCAAGGTATACGCCTTTGTTAAGGACGGAAACTCTTATTTCCTGGGACGCTTCAATGCGGACCTGAGCCTGGATGCGAAGAGTTCTGACCCAATCAGCCAGAACTCCGATATCACTTTCTTTGGCGAAAAAATCTACCTTACAGGAAAGTCAGGCACCGGGGATACCACTACGATTCAGGTATTCAATGCCGCGGACCTGAAACTGCTGAAGACGATTACGCCTCCGGCGAATTGATCCAGGCGTGTAACTCACCCTGCCTCGGGCGGGAACAATGGAAAAGGTCAGCCTATTAGGGCTGGCCTTCTTTTGTAAGGAAAGCATGGCACGGACCTGAACATCAGCGTATTGCACGGGTCTACGACGTCCGATGGAACTGCAATTAATGTTTGCCCTTTCGGAGAGTTGCTTTAAACACTGGCCATGAGCGCAGAATCCAACAAAGCACTAATTGAATCCTTCTACACGGCCTTCCAGAACAAGGATGGAGAAGCCATGGCCCAGAGCTATGCCGAAGAGGCCACGTTCCATGATCCGGTGTTTGAGGACCTGAAAGGAGTGGAAATCGGAGCAATGTGGAAAATGCTTCTGGAGCGCTCCACCGATCTCAAGATCGAATTCTCGGATGTTCAGGCCGACGAAAATACGGGCAGCGCAAAATGGGTAGCCACCTATCCATTCAGCAAGACCGGCCGTACAATCGTAAACAACATCCAGGCTAACTTCAAATTCGAGAACGGAAAGATCAAAGACCACAAAGACAGCTTCTCTTTGTGGAAATGGGCGCGGATGGCTCTGGGGCCCACCGGCCTATTCATGGGATGGTCTGGCGCCGTTCAGGGTAAGATCCGCAAAGAAGCCCAGGGCGGGCTGAAGCTCTGGATGAAGCGAAAGCGGATCAAGTAGACGATTACGAGCCGTTCGTAATGAAAAATCAGATGCCTGAATCAGGTAAAGACAATCCAGACACTTTGCCTGTTTTGAGTTGGTGTCTTTCCTTTTGCCTGATCCTGCTCTTCTTGACTACGGGATGTGGCGGCAATCATTATGAACTACATTCCGCGGAGATGTCCTGCAAAATTGAAGCAAGGCAGGATCTGTATCCTGCCTGCGAGCGCTACCTGGAAAAAAATGCCCTGGATCCCTTCCTGGTGGATCAAACCCCCGCTCTGGAAAGCCTCGAAGGGGCATGGCTAGCCAACTGCGTCCGCTATTTCTACCAGGAAAGCCAATGTGCAGGTCGAAAAGGATTAAAAATCATCAAGGTTAAAGGCCCCTAACCGCTATTCCTCGGTGACGGCGTCCACGATAGCAAATGGCATCAGTAACAGCGCATATATGACCAGGCCTGTGTTGATCGCTCCGTACACCTGCCCCATACCGTAGAGTGTGGGAGAGCCTGCATGCAACATCAAATAGACTAAACCAGCATCCACGGCGATGCCTACAGGTGCAGTAACCAGGATGTCCAGTTCCCTGCCTTTACATCCGCTCACTGAGTTGTAGCACATAAAACCGGCCGTTGTGGCGCTCATGCAAGAACTCAGAGAGAAAACGACCACAACACTGATGAGCAACCATTGAATGCCTCGGAGGGTTCGCCTTCTTGCCATCGGCGTTTGCTCTACTGACATGAGAATCACTGAATTCCATTGTTACGCAGGTTCAACTACTTTCCTGTGCCAACTTTCTTCCGTAGTCCGGTTGCGCAACCAGTGCTGCATGGATTAAACTCTGCATTCGCCTTTCGATAGGATGCCGTAGAGCCGGAAGTAGTCACCTTCGGCGCCGCCTGTCTTCCAGTTTCTTCAAAGCAGTGCCCAGGATCAGCGTTAGTCCGATGATGCCTACTACTACAATACCTGTGAGATAAACCTGACCCAGAGTATGTATGGATGTGGCGGGTGAACGAATCATAGCTTCCGCCAGATAGATGTCTGCAGCCACCATAACAATAAGGGTTGCAGCCTGCATAACCGGTTCATTCTTGCAATATCCTCCACCCACGGCGCACGTTGCTCCCGCATAGGTTAGACAGGCAGTATTTGCAAAAATCGTAAAGCTTAGAAGAATTGCCAAGATTGCATTTTGCTGGTAAAGGACCGGCACCTGATTCATCGCATCATGCTACTCTGACCGGAAACTCGGAGTCAACTGGATTAGCTGGCGACTACGCTACGAAGCCTTGCCTGTTAGATGGATTCTTGAAAATGGTCCGGTAACGTGGCCCGACTTCCGATCTGGCCGCCAGCGCCGCCATTGGCTATATTGCATGGATGCCCGAATCCGTATGGGACTACCCCCGCCCTCCTCGTCTCGAAGCCACTTCAAAACGGCTACAGGTTGTGTTCAACGGCAGAACCATTGCAGATACCACCCGCGGCTACCGGGTTCTGGAGACGTCCCATCCCCCCACCTACTATATTCCCCTGGCAGACATTGATTCCACCGCCATTCTACCGAACATGGGACGAAGCAGTATGTGCGAATGGAAAGGCCGGGCCGCCTACTACGACATTACAGTGAACCATCGGACCGCCACCTGCGCCGCCTGGCGATACCCTTCTCCTACGGATTCCTTTACTCCCATAAAGGACTGCCTGTGCTTTTACCCTTCGCAGATGGATGCCGTTTTTGTGGATGGGGAGCAGGCCCGGGCCCAGGAAGGCGATTTTTATGGAGGCTGGATTACTTCGGATATTGAGGGCCCCTTCAAGGGCGCTCCCGGAACCATGGGCTGGTGAAGTAAAACAGAAGAGAGGCCGAAAACCACGGCCTCTCTTTTTGCAGTCTTACATCCTGGAACTACGAACCAGACGACCCGGGCGGGCATCGCTGACTTTATCGTTCTCCAGAACAACCTGACCCGAAACAAGAGTGGCAATGTAGCCGCTCACATCCTGCATCAGTCGCTGACCGCCCCCCGGCAAATCCTGGATCATTCGCGGCGCTTTCAGACTGAGCTTGTCGTAGTCGATCACGTTCAGGTCAGCCTTCATGCCTTCCTGGATTAAGCCGCGATCGGTATAGCCCATGTGCTTTGCGTTGTCGCTGGAAAGCATTTGAACGGCTCGTTCCAGAGAAATGCGATCCTTCTTGCGATCTCGGGTCCAGTAGCTCAAAAGATAAGTGGGAAAGCTACCGTCGCAGACAGTACCGACGTGGGCGCCGCTGTCAGACAATCCGAACAAAGCCTGAGGATGCTCCAGCATGGTATGCACGTTATCGTAGCTGAATTCGGTGTAATTGTAGATCGGGAAGTAGATCAACGCTTTGCCGTCATTTTTGAGCATTGTGTCGTAAACCAGCTCCAGAGGAGCCATGCCCCGACCTTTGGCCTGCGCCCCCAGGCTTTTTTCCACGGGCTGTTCGTAGTCCGGATCTTCGCCGAGCTCAAATAGTTTGAAGGAGACCTGCTCGATGGCTGCCAGAAACTTGTCTGCCAGCGGAGGCACCGGAGTACCATCGCCGGCCATTTGCTCGGAAGGCTCTTCGATGATCTTTTTCTTTAGCTCCGGATCCTTCATCTTCTCTACTCTTTCTTTCAGAGGAAGATGACTGATGGCTTTGTAGCTGGGCTTACCCATGAAAGGATGGAAGGTGCATTGAAGACCAAGGTTTACGCCAATGGCTCGGGGAGCTACCTGGAAGTGGAAGTCGATTCCCTTTTTGGAGGCCTCTTCGCCTTTTTGTAGAATTCGTTTCCAGAGATCCGGCCAGAAGTCTCTTTGATTCAGCGAAAGCGAAAAAGGTCTTCCACTGGCGGCCGCAAACTTCTCCAGAAATTCGAATTCTTTGTCGAAATCGTCATGGGTTCGCTCCATGTCGAAATCGGATACAGCCTGCAGTACGCCGTAGTTCATTCCTTTGAATACAGAGGCCAGTCCTACGAGCTCTTCCATGGTGGCTTCGGAAGCCGGCGTCCAATTTCCGGAAGCGCTTCGGTGAACATCGCTTCGGCCGGTGGTGAGCCCGGCAGCGCCCGCTTCCATGGCTTCGCGGACGAAGTTCTGCATTTTCTTTATGTCTTCTTCGGTGGCCGGCTGCTGCTCCAGAGCCCTCTGCCCCATAGTATAAACTCTTAATGCATCATGCGGAATCTGCGCTGCAAAATCGATGGTATGCGGCATCTTATCCAGGGCATCCATGTATTCGGGAAAGGTTTCCCACTGCCAGTTAATGCCTTCGGCAAGGGCGGCCCCGGGAATATCTTCCACTCCCTCCATGAGATCGATCAGCGTTTTTCGATCTCCTTTCTTCACCGGCGCAAAACCCACGCCGCAGGAACCCATAACGACCGTGGTGGTGCCATGATTCACCGATGGCTTCAGTTCCTGATCCCAGCTAATCTGTCCGTCATAGTGGGTGTGCAGATCCACAAAGCCTGGCGTCACCAGAGCCCCGGCCGCATCGATGGTGCGAGCCGCCGCTCCATCCACTTTTCCCACGGCCACAATCTTTCCGTCTTTAATTCCAATGTCGCCTTTGAACGACTCTTTACCGGAACCATCTACAATGGTTCCTCCTGTTATCTTCAGATCCAAACTCATAATTATCCCCCGGGCGCAGGGTAACACAGTGTCAGAATTATTTCCATCATTTTTTGTAACGATCGCCACAGAGATCCCGTGTCCCGGGTTTCAGAAACTGCCGGTTCGGTTAGAGCAGAAAGAAAGCAATGAGCCGGATAGTTGAGGACTGAAATACTGGACAGGCTACCCCTGGATGGGCGGCCGGGATCCCCCGGGCGGAGCCATTGGTCACAGGTCAATCTGGCTGCGATGCCTGCGGGTTAGCCTCGGTACTGATCAAGGCCGCCCGCTCCGGGGACCGGATGGAGAACCCGGGTGTAGATTTACTGTCCTGGAGGCCTGATTCGCATCAATGATTATTCGGTATCCGAGACTTCGTTTCCGTTCGGATCGATAACGCGGTAATCGTTGCCGCTACGAACCCGGGCCCGGCAATCACCGGACATCGGGGTGAAAGGAAGGGCCTCTGTAAATTGAGGAGCGATCACCACGTTTCCTCTGGAATCCAGATATCCGAAACGAATGCCCAGATGCTCCGGCAGCCCGAAGTAGGATTTGGTAAGGACACCGGTAAATGAATCCAGGGCCTCCCTTCGCTGTTCCGGGAACACATAGCCCATAAGAATTCGATCGCAGGAAATCATGTTGTAAGGCTCTCCGATAAGCGTGAAATCGGTGGCCGCCAGGACGTTGCCTCTGGCATCGATCATGGTCCAGGTGAGGCTATCTTCGAGCACAAAAGCAATTCCATTCTGGAAGCTGGAAACTCTCTCGTAGAGTTTGCCGGTAAGTAACTGCCCCCGGGGATCCATAAAACCTTTCCGTCCCTGCTTGCTCACCTGGAACAACGCTTCGCCACCGGCTTCCGAAAGCCATACCGGTTGCATTGAATCGTACTGATAAGGAACCGTCAGCTTACCGGATCGATTCATCAACCCGAACTTACCGCCCTTTGTCACAATGGTAACGCCACCAGACAGAGCATGGCCCGTAAAATGCTCCCCCGGTCCCAGCACGTAATTGCCGGCTTCGTTTATGTAGCCCCATCGACGCACGGTGCCATCTCTTGCGACGCTATCACACTCAGCCACTGCTGCCAGTCCTTCACTGAATTCTTTAGCTTTGCAGAACCGGGCCGGAATGATGATCTCTCCTCTGTCATCCAGGAATCCGCACTTCTGTTCATGGCAATAGGATACCTTACCTTCCGAAATGAATTCACCGTATTCGTACTTTCGTCCAAACAGGAATTGTCCGCCTTCATCGCGAAATCCCAATTTCGTACCAACGGCAACGCCGGCCAGCCCCTCGGAAAACTCCTGAGCCTCAAAAAACGTGCCAGGAAAGGCCCTTTGGCCGGAAGTACTGACATAGTAATACCTTTCCGGGTAACCGCCCGGATCGGAGACTGCAGCAAGGCCCTCATGAAAGGATTGAGCCCGGGAAAACCGGGGAGTGATCTTGAACTTTCCAGTCCTGTCTATATAGCCCTCCAGCGAATTCTCATATTCGGATCGACGTACCGCAACCCGGGCCAGGCCGGAATCCGTAAAGCTACTGGCAAATTCAAATTTCTGGGGAATGACGAATCGTCCTTTAGGATCCACAAAGCCGTATCCGGGTCCGGTATAGTCCACTGTCACCGCCATGACTCCGTTCTCGTATGTACGAATGTCGGCGTAACGCTGCGGGTGCGGGCGATAATCTTGATCATAACAGAAGAAACGCCCTTTTCTATCGAACACTTCGTGGCAGCGGACGCCCTCGCCTACATCGCGCCCGTGAATCTCCAGGTTCGCCGTACTGTTTGTCTGAATCGCGTTGAGCTTTCCCCTCTTGTCCATTGCATAGGGTTTATAGTTTATTTCAACGTACAGATAGCATCCATCAAAACTGCCCATGCGGTTGAACTCTGGCTCCAGGATGTATTCGCCCTGTAAGTTTATGGCCCGGAAAAAATCTCCCGGTTTATCCTGCCGGGCAAATCCGATGCCATTTTGAAAAGCAGTGATCAGATCGGCGCCGGGGACGAAAAAGGACTTACCTTCATGATCGCAACGCATTCCGTTGCGGCCCGACTCGACTGCGCTTGCGCAATCCAATTTGAGTGCATTCTCTGTGCGGCCCTGGCAGATCTGCAGATTACTTCGGGGACCGCATTCCATGACGCTGGCTCTTGGCCTGGCTTCGGCCGGTGCAAGCTCACCTTCTCGCGAAACTGTATAATTATCACAACCGTTGGCCACAAAGCCGAAACCGTCGCGAAACGCATCCGCCCGTTCGTAGCGGGCGGGCAACAGGATTGTACCATCTGCCCGGAGATAACCCCATCGGCCGTTTTCTTTAAAAGGAGTGATTCCTTCGGACCAGTCCTCCATCTCCTCGGCTTCAAACAGTATCTTGCCTTCGAGAGAAAAGTACGTGAATCGCTGACTGCCAGCACGCAGCGCGGCAAATCCTTGCGGGGCCTCACGAATCCAACTCACCGGTTCATGAACAATATTCTGTCCCTTCCAGTTTCGAACGTAGCTCTTTCCGGCAATGGTGCACTGGTAGAAGTCCTTAAAACGTCGGTCGTATTCGTTGCATTCCGGCTTCTGAACGAAGTCGCCATTGCGATCGATGAAGCCGTAACCTTCGCCTACTTTGACCCGGGCAAATCCATCTTTGAACGGGGAAACCTCATCGAATTTGGCCGGAATGACAAGCTCTCCCTTCTTATTGATGTATCCGTATTTATGGCCAACATTAACCCGGCGGTTATGATCCGCACGGTCTTCGGAAGGATTCGCACTTTGATGAATCCGGGAAACCCAACGGCTAATGTTCTGACAACTGGAAACCACGAATAAAGCCAGAATGAGGCCGGGAAGAAAAGCAATGTGAGGTCGCACGGTCGAACTCTGAGGCTGCTGGAATCCGTGTAAAGAGCAACTCGCTGTTGGGGAGGAAATGAAGTATTCCGCCCGGGAACGCCCCCTGCCGGATTTCGCATAAACAACGGTCGAGGGTTTTAACACGAACCGGGTGGCGGAATCCGCGGGCAAACCGGCCGAGGTTCGCATAAGCAACGGTCGAGGGTTTTAACACGAACCGGGTGGCGGAATCCGGATGCCGGAGCCCCGGGCCCAGATGGTCCTCTAATTATCCAGCCGGATCGGCTTTCGTCAAACGTTTTGGCCTCAGGCAAGCCTGGTGGAGGCGCCCGACCATCCTTGACAGCGCAGTCCAATCGGTAGTTCTGATTTATGGCAGCTTTACCGGCATTTCAACGAACCTGGGTCTTAATCATTGGATTTGTTGTATTATGGAATTCCGGATTCATCGGCGCAGAATATGCGCTACCCTTTACCGAGCCCCTGACGCTGCTTCTCTGGCGGTACTGGAGCCTGGCTATCATTCTGCTCGTGTATCTTCTGGCGCGCAATCGACTGAAATGGCCAGGATGGCAGGCGACATCCATCGCCGGATTGATCGGCGTGCTGGCCCATGGCACCTGGCTGGGCTGTGTATTCTATTCCCTGGAATACGGGGTTCCGTCGGGAATCGTTGCTCTTGTTGTGGCTCTGCAACCCATGACCACGGGCCTCTTTTCCGGAATGGTTGCCGGCGAAAGAACTCCACCGATTCGATGGATTGGTTTGCTCATCGGCTTTGGAGGCGTGATGATTGCGGTGACAACCCGAATGGAGTTCTCCGATCCTGACTCCATTTTCGCCTATCTGATTCCTTTTGGCTCGGTAGCCGCCATCACCGTTGCCAGTCTCATACAGCGCAGACTGCACGTTAAGAGTCACGATTACAGCTTACCGGTAGATCTCGGTCTCTTTTATCAGAGTATGGGCGTGGCCCTGGCTGTAAGTATTCCGGCCATCCTCTTCGAAGGGCTGGCCACCGAATGGACGCCGCTATTCCTGGGCGGGCTTGCCTGGCTGACCCTGGTGGTTTCCCTGGGCGCCTACGGTCTGATGTGGATTCTAATCGAACGCATCGATGCCACCCGGGTAGCCAGTTTGTTTTACTTTGGCCCGCCGGTTACCATGCTCATGGCCTGGTTGGCGTTCGACGATGGACTATTGCCTACAGACATCATCGGACTGGGGGTGATCGCGGCCGGTGTCGGACTGGCGCAAATGAAACTCTCTTCTCCAGCGACAGAAACGGGAATAATTCGAGAATAGAATGCCTCCTTCTGATAGTCTGTAGTGTATACTGTCTCCTCGGAGGACGTGGATGCGGGATATTATATTGGACAAGGCCATCGCAACAGGTACACTGAAACCTAATGGACGGGACAATCCACGGACTTCTCGCTGAGCGAGAAGCGTTCGAAACCGGATCTGCATCGTACCCATCGGGAAAAAACTTTGGAACAGCTCAGGGAAATCACTTCGCTACTACAGCAAGTATTCGGATTAACGGAAGAAACTCAAGCCAGGCTGCTACTATCTCTGGCAGTCATCCTCGTAATTGAAGCGATTCGCAGGATTGTTCTAAGATTCGCACTCCGGAGAAAGCATAGTCCGGAATACACCTATCGCTGGACCCGTGTTTCTCGCTATGTAGCTCTGGCGCTTGTTTTTTTAATTGTGGGTCGAATCTGGTTCCAGGGCTTTCAGGCCATTATTACCTATCTGGGCATTCTATCCGCCGGGCTTGCCATTGCATTGCAGGATGTACTCAAAAATTTTGCAGCCTGGCTTTTCATTATCTGGCGTCGGCCCTTTCGCCTGGGAGACCGGGTCCAGGTGGGCAATGAAATCGGCGATGTAATCGATCTGCGGATTTTTCAGTTTACGCTTCTGGAAATTGGCAACTGGGTACATGCGGAGCAGAGCACCGGACGACTCATTCATGTTCCGAATGGCCGGATCTTTAGCGAATCCCTGCACAATTTCTATCAGGCATTTCAGTACATCTGGAGCGAAGTGGCTGTTCTCGTTACCTTTGAGAGCAATTGGCGGAAAGGCAAGAAGCTGCTCCAGGAGATTGGAGAAAGGCACAGCACCCATATTACCGAGGCGGCGGAGCGGGATATCCGGAATGCAGCCCAGAAATACATGATCTATTATAACCACCTGACTCCCATTGTATATACCTCGGTGGAAGATTCCGGGGTTCTTTTGACCCTGCGCTACCTTTGCGAAGCACGAAAGCGACGGGGCACAGATCAAGCCATGTGGGAAGATATCCTGGACGGCTTTGCGGCCAGCGAGGACCTGGATTTCGCCTATCCTACCACCCGATTCTACAGCAATACAAGCGAAGGAAAACCGGGTCACCGCCCTCAAGAAGAAAGACATCCTTAGTCCGGCAACCTTGCCATTCGCTTCCTTGATCGTGCCTACCGAGTATCGCTCAGGATTCTATTGGCGCATCGCAGCAAAGGTACCGAGATAATGAGCGTGGATGTTCATAGACAGGTAAAGAATGGGCCGCTGGGTCTGGCTCGCACTATCGGCAAAACCCCGGCTCCAGGGAACGGGGAGCCAGATGCGGGTATTGTGGACTCCCTCGGGAGGAACTCCTCCTGGCTATTCCTGCGGGCTATTGTTCAATAATTCGAGGCTTCTCTGGCGGAAAAATGGCGCTTAGCTCTTCCACCCTGGGATGCCCCGGCCTGAGCATCTTGAGCTCATTAAAAAGCTGAACGGCTTCGCTTCTCTTTCCCTGCTTCAAATAAATGCGAATGATGTTATAGATGGCCTGTGGGTTATCTTTGCGGATATTCAATGAGCGATTGAAGTTCTCAATCGCCAGCGGATAGTTACCCAGGCAGTAGTAGCAATACCCAGCGATAATGTAGGCATCCGCGTTGTAGGGTTTCAGAAGAATGTAGTCATCCAGGTACTTCAGAGCTTCCTGGTATTCCCCTTTCTTTCCCAGGGCTCGGCCAAGAAGAAAGAGCGTATGAGTATGCCTGGGAAAAATGGCATTGGCCTGCTTTAGCAGAGAGGTGGCCTTTTCCAGGCTGCCTTCATGAAATGCTTTATGACCGTCTCGCACGTACCGATCGAACTGATCCTGGTATTCGCTTACCATAAGCGTGATGAAAGTCAAATCGTCGTTGGGCTCCGTTCCGAGAGTAAATTGTCGATAGGCCTCCATCAAATACTCGGAACTTTGCTGTACGTTTCGATTTCTGGTTTCTCGGATGGCGCGGATCAATCGCTCTTCGCCAAACATCTCGTCGTGGGGGTTTACGGCTTCGGTAAGTCCATCGCTGTAGATGAATAGCTTATCGCCAGGTTCCAGATCAATTGAATAGTCTTTGTAATGCCTGGCTGCATCGCTAAACATACCCAGAAGCGTTCCGTGGCCTTCCAGTTGCTCCACGGTATTGGTTCGAGCGCGATACAGCATGGGAGGAGGCACTGCGGCCGTGCTATATGTAAGGCGATTGTTCTCATCGAGAACCATCAAAAAAGCGGTAAGATAACCCTCCCCTTTCACCAGATCCAGCACATCCAGATTAACCTGACGAAAGGTCTCGGCCGGCGAATCGTATCGATGATTGGAAAAAGAAATCTTAGCGATGGCGCTCATCAAAGCCGCCGGAACGCCATGCCCGGATACGTCGCACATAAGAAGGCCGAACTTGGAGCCTCCTACGGGAAAATAGTCATAGAAATCCCCGGACACTTCCTGGAGCGGATAAAACTTAACCCAGAATCGTACTCCCTTCCAGTCTGGAATCCTGGCAGGTACGAAGCCCTTCTGAATATTTCGCGCCATTTCCAGTTGTCGATGGTTGGCTTCGATTTTCTTTTCCAGTTCATCGTTGGCGATATTCAAATACTCAATGGCCGTCATTAGCTCGCGGCTTTCCTGAAGAATGTCCTGAGATCGCTTCAGAACGCGGGAAACGAACTTCTCGGTGTTTTCTTCGATCTGGCTTTCTTCTTCCGGAAAGGGGTGCTGGCTATTGCCTACGCGCAGATCATAAACCGTAATGGGAGTATTCCATTGAACGCCTTCGCGGTTCAGTCGACTCTTCGGGGGCTCCTGGGGCAGGCTGGATTCGATCAGCTTCAGTGAGTACTCTTTGAGCCGCAGAAATCGAATCATTCCTTCGACCAGACCTTCGATGAACAAATTATCCACCGAATGAGGGCTGTGCCCGGATCGGTATTCCAGGCAGAGTTGATACTGTCCGGTTTCGTCTCCGCGGCCCAGAAAGGAAGACAGAGAGGTGAGGAAATGGGCAATGAGCGAAGGAATCTGATAAATGCCATCCTCGATAGAGGCGAATCTCAACCTGGAGGAAGATAGGGAGTAAAGATAAATGGAAACGCAGTCACGCCCGGCCTCCCAGAGCATGTCCCAGGCATCCAGAGCATCTGCCAGGTGGACAAGGATGGCCCGCTCCTCCTCGGACTTCAGCCACAGTCGATCATGCCTTTCATCCAGAACTCTCTTTAGCTCGGCGGGCAACGCGGCAGCCTGTCGATCCATAGTGGCGCTGCCCCGACTTTCCAGGATTCGGTCCACAAAGAGAATGAGCCTGGCAGACCGAACATCTTCTTCCCGGATGATCATGGCTCAAACTTGCATTCATCCCCTGCCGGTGCCAGAATAAATTGAACCTCCATCCAGTTTCCTGTTAGTTTATACAGTGCATCCGGAAAAACGGAATCCGGCGAAGCCTTCGGCTCAGAGACCGTGCCGGCGGCTGCAAAAGGGGCCGTTTTCAGATAGAGAATGGCCTTACAATCGCTGTAACCTTAACTTGGACACATGACAGACACAAAAAGAGAGAAAGTTGTACTTGTTACCGGCGCCACCCGGGGCATTGGCCATGCCATTGCAGAAAATCTGGCCGATGCATACCCGCTGGTAATTACAGGCCGGTCCGCCGATCAGCTTAACGCACTGAAAAAGAAATTGAACGATGCGGGAGGCAAAGTGGAAGCCATTCCGGCGGATCTAACCTCATCAGACGAAATCCAGGCTCTGGTAGAAGGAGCCATTCGCTCCATGGGACGAGTGGATTGCTTGATCAACAACGCTGGAATGGGCATCTTTGGGCGCGTGGATGAAATCCAGGAAAAGGACTTCAGATATGTGCTGGAGCTAAACCTGCTGGCTCCCTATTTGCTCACAAAAGCGGTGCTGCCGGACATGATTACCCGTAAGAGCGGACAGGTGATCAACATTAGCTCGGTGGCCGGCTTGAATGGATTTAAGGGCGGAGGCGCCTATGCGGCGTCCAAGTTTGCTCTAAACGGATTTACGGAATCGCTTCGGGAAGACGTGAAAGAATTCGGCATTGCTGTTACAGCTGTGTGTCCGGGTGGAGTGCGCACCGAGTTCGGCGGAAGCCCTGCAGCGGTGCGGGATTTCGTTCTTGAGCCCGAGGATGTGGCCCATACGGTGCGCTACCTGGTGGACGAGTCAGAAACCGCCAATACGAAGCTAATCGAACTCAAGCCTCGTAGAAGACCGGACTTCCGATAATCCTGCCCCCGGCCAACGGCGCTCTGCCGCTGCAAGCCGGCAGGAACCGCCGGGTAGGAAGGACGGTATATGGTTGCCGGGCTCGATAAGGCAGCAATCCTGGACCTCTATGGTTATTGGAATCGATGCTCGAGCCCTGGCCTTTCCGGGTACCGGCAATGCTCGTTATTTACACCAGGTGCTCAGGTATTTGATCCCAATGCGCAAGCGGGATCGATTCGTTTTCTTTAGCCACCGACCAATTCATCCCGAATACGAGCATCTGCTGGAATTCGAGAATGTCCAGTTCGATGGCCATCGGTCAAGACTGCCCGGTTTACTGTGGATGCAATTTCAAGTTCCTTCGCTCATCAACTCTTACAAGGTAGACCTGTTCTGGGGCACGATCACTTTGCTGCCCCTGAAAAAGACCACCGCCCAGGTTGTTAACTTCCACGACTTAAACTCGTTTGTCGCCCGGGATACAATGGAAGGGTGGACTGGTCTGCAGCACAGGCTCATGAATCCTCGAATAATCCGGCAGGCCGAGCAGGTGCTCTGTCTTTCCGGTACCACCAGGAAACATATTCAGCGCTACATCAAGGGAGTGGATCCGGAATCTCTGATAGTTGTGTACCCAGGTTTCGAGATGCCGGAAATCAAGCCGGTGAAGCCATCGGCCTTTCAGTCCGCCTGGAAGGATTTCTTTCTGATGGTGGGCACAATCGAGCCGCGGAAAAACCAGAAGGTGGTGGTGGATGCCTATCGCCACGCTCGCGCCAAACTGGCGGCATCGTCCCCCTCCGGCCCGCGAAAGAAGAAATCGCTACCGCCTCTCCTCATCGTGGGTCGAAAAGGCTGGAAAAATGAAGAGTTCTACGCTTTGCTGAAATCAGGCAGGCTGGAGCGAGAAGGCATCTACTTTCTGGAAGGCGCCAGCGAAGAGGAACTGGCCTGGTGCTACAAGAACTCCTCCTATCTTCTTTTTCCGAGCAAACATGAAGGGTTTGGACTTCCGATTCTGGAAGCCTTTGCCTACGGGAAGAACTGCATCCTTTCCGATATAGATGTTTTCCGCGAAATCGGAAAAGGATGTAGATTCGCTTCCAGCGCCGATCACCTGGACTGGGCCCGACAGATCCTGGAGGTCGCGGATCCAGCCATCCGGAATAAGGAAAAGCCCCGCAAGCTGAACATGAAGGATTGGTCCTGGAAGCGGGCGGCGAAACAGGTATCGGAATCCCTGGACAGAGGCATTCAGCTTTACAGTGTAAAGGATTGACCGGCTCCATTCAAAGGGAAAGCTACAGCCATGGTCAAACCCTGGATTGCTCGCTCAGCCTTTTTCCTTTTCATACTATCCGTTTTCACAATACATGCGGAAGCTCCGGAAGTCACCAATCCGGACGTCGGTCCGGACAGGAACCCTGGCATAGAGGAGCCCGGGACGGCGCCCACAGAAACGGATATTGAGGCCCCCACTCCAAATGACCGGGATTCCACGAATGCGCCGATAGAGAGTGAAACGCCGGCACCGGCAGAGACCGGCACTAACGAAGTGCAGGTACCGGGGGCACAATCAGAAGCGCCCAAAAAGGAATCGATCGAAACAGCGCTGCCAACACCTATGGAGAGCACCGGCTCTCTACTGTCTTATGTTAGAAGCGCCGAGTTTCGTCAGGTGCTGGAAGCCCTGGGCTGGTCGGTCCTGCTGGTACTCACTCTACTACTATCCATATGGCTAATCACATATGTGTTTCAAGTCATCTATAGCAAATTGGAGAGCCTCGCAGCCAAACTGGCCACCGGAATAAAGATTCGAAACTCAGAAATAGTGCAGGCTTCTACCCTGCAGGCCGTGCTCCGCGTAACATTACGGCTATTGCATTTAGTACTGAACATAGTACTGATCCTATTTGTGGCGGATTTAATTGTGGAGCTTTTTCCCGGGGCCGCCGGCTCCGCGACAGCCGCCATCATTAAGAGTGTGGTTCGCGCGCTGGTAGCCACCATGGTATTTGTGGCTGTCTTTCGTGGCGTGGTGTACGGATTCAAATTTCTACAACGTTCCATTCCATTTCTGCAGAATCGTTTCATTCCGGATCTTGAGTTTCAGAACACAGTATTACTATCCAGAGACCGAATCCTTGGCGCCCTTCAAGTGGCCGCAAACGTATTACGAGTTCTGGTCCTTCTTCTTGTAGTGTATTTCTACCTTGCTACCATTTTCGGCCTATTCGAACCGACGAAAAACTGGGCCTCTCTTCTACTTGCCTACTTAAAAATACCGCTTGTCGCTTCTGCCGAGGCAGTACTGGCCTACCTTCCCAATCTATTCTTCCTGGTTCTGGTAATTCTGGTGACCCGCTACTCGATCAAGATCGCAGGATTCCTGTTTCGAGAAGTCGAAAAGGGTACTATCGAAATTAACGGCTTCTTTCCTGACTGGGCCAGGCCCACTCACAAGATTCTCAATGTAGTACTGATCGCCTTCGCCGCCATTATCGCATTCCCCTATCTTCCGGGGGCCAAATCGGACGCATTCAAAGGAATCTCAATCTTTCTGGGTTTCATGCTTTCCCTGGGGTCCAGCGCCATTATCGCAAACATAATGGCAGGAATAGTCATCACATACATGCGCCCCTTTCGCGTGGGCGACCGGGTAAAGATTGGAGAGACGGAAGGGAAGATTCTGGAAAAGACTCTGCTGGTTACCAGGATTCGCACAGTCAAGAATGTAGAGATCACAATACCTAACGGAACAGTACTCGCCAGTCATATCATAAACTACAGTACAGCCATTGCTCGTGAGGACACAGAGGGGCTCATCCTGGATACCACTGTCACTATCGGTTACGATGTCCCTTACACGCAGGTACAGGAACTGCTGATCCAGGCGGCTACAATTGTTCCGGACGTAAAAGCCGATCCGCCCCCTTTTGTGCTACAAACATCCCTGGATGATTATTACATTAGCTACCAGATCAATTGCTACACAGACAAACCGGAAGACATGCCCAGGATATATTCCAATTTGCACCAGCGTATACTCGAGAAATTCAACGAAGCCGGGGTAGAAATCATGTCGCCACACTACTATGCTCTTAGAGATGGAAATCAGATTACGCTTCCAGAAGGCAACATTCCGCCGGGCTATCGTCCCGGCTCTTTTCGATGGCAAAACGCCGGCGGAGCCGATGATCCTAACCGTGAGCAGTCCTGACAGCTCCGGAAAGGTAGAATAAACATGAGAATTGCGGTTACAGGCGCCACGGGATTCGTGGGCCGCTCCTTCATACAGAGATTCAACGGTGATTACCGTATTCGCGGCCTGGGCCGATCCTCCAGGCCGCCGGGCTGGCTGCCCAGAAAAGCTGAGTGGCAGCCCACAGATCTATATTCATTGCTGGATGCGGAAAAGGCGCTGAAGGGATGCGATCTGGCTCTTTACCTGGTGCATTCTATGCTACCTTCGGCCCGACTAAATCAGGGCTCCTTTGAAGATACAGATCTGATTCTTGCGGATAACTTTGCCAGAGCCGCCAAAAAAGCGGGCGTAAAAAAGATAATCTATCTGGGCGGCATTCTGCCGGACAAACCCGAAGCAGACCTCAGCCTCCATCTAAGAAGCAGAAAAGAAGTGGAAACCGTTCTGGGTTCGACGGGCGTACCGGTTGTGGCCCTTCGCGCAGCCCTGGTGCTGGGAGCGGGCGGTTCTTCCTTCGAAATGATGCGAAAGCTGGTGGATCGACTGCCCGTAATGGTTTGTCCTTCCTGGACTTCCAGTCTTTCCAATCCCGTATATATCGACGATCTTCTGAGCGTCATGAATGCGGTCTGCCAGGAGGAGCGTAAACGAAGCGCGGTTGTCAATGTTCCAGGACCGGATCAACTGAGCTACATCGACCTGATGGATCTCACAGCACGCTCCCTGGGAAAAAAGCGACTCTTTCTGCCCATTTCCTTCTATTCTCCACGATTATCGCTTCTGTGGATTCAGCTAATCACAGGTAGTTCCCATGAGCTTGTGGCTCCTCTGGTGGAAAGCCTGAAGCACGACATGGTGGCTACACCGCCGGCGAAGTACAAAAAGCTCCTTTCTACCGGAATTCAGCTGGCATTGCAGAAGTCGGTTCAGGGGGAATTGTCTCAACCCGCTTACCCGCGGAATCCTCCCCTTTCAAGAACTGCTGGCACATCAAAGGCTTCCGCGATATCAAGAAACTCTGCTGTATCAGAATCATCCGGTAGCGTCCCGAACAGCGTGTCTACCGCCCGGGCCGGAACACCGGGCAAGGCGACGGCCGGCGGTCAAAGCCTTGTTCGATCTGTGCAGCGTCTACCGCTGCCGAAAGGCAAAGATGCCATTTTCCTGGCCGAACTATATCCTATCTGGCTACAGGGAAGGCTCAGATCAATTCTCAAGATTCGCCGGGATCCGGATTCGGGCGTAGTGGGCTTTTATGCTTTCGGGCTCAAGCTTTTGCAGTTGCAGTTAAACGAACAAAGATCCGACCCAACAAGACAGCTCTATTACGTAACGGGCGGCTTGCTGGCGGCCCGGGGTTCCCGGGGACGATTGGAGTTTCGCACACTACCCGAACTGAACTGTGCCCTTAGTGCAGTGCATGACTTTCAGCCCGCTCTTCCCTGGTACATCTACAAGTTCACGCAAGCTCCCATTCATCTATGGGTTATGAATTCCTTTGCCCGGTTTCTACAGAAGTTTAAAGATTCTCAGGGCAGCTAGGCACACGGAGGGGATAACTCAACAACCTCTGTCTTCCATTCCTTTCCGGAGATTATGCGGGGCATGATTATACACGGCGAATGCCGGCTAACTTCCGTCGATGGATCCTTTGCCCGGGGTCAGAGACGACTTCCAGGGCAATCCATCTTCTGCCCAAAAAGGGCAGAAGATTTTCTGACTTGCGGGGCTGGCTATTTCTCTACAAATGCTTTTCCCTCTACGGTATACTCGATGTTTCCGTAGATGAAGGGAATGTAGAAAAAAGTGGATGTGACCGTTACTTCGCCAAGATAGGCCGCATCGGACTTCTGGATAGCATCCTCCACGGCCCCTTTCATCAGGGCTCCTACACTGGTATTTCCCAGGGGAAAAACAATAATCAGCGGTACGCTTTTCTTTCCGATTACTTTGCTTTCCTGTTGTTTGTATTCCTTGCTGAAATCGACCTCTTTTGACGAAAGGATCGCATACGAACCCTGGGCGCTGCTACAGTACCCGGTGGCAACCGCCAGGCTAAAGATGATAGCTAAATGTAGTATCTTTTTCATTGGTTTCTCCTTCCTATAATTCCTTGTACTTTCTACCGCTAGCGAGGCTCCACGCAATCAGCGGTAACAGCGTAAACCCGAACTCCCACGCCGAAAGCGCCGTCAGACCGATAATTCAGGACCGCATTCTTTAGATAACTACATCCGGCGTTGGTTTGCATTTCCGAGAGCGTCTTGGTAAAGCTGGTCTCGTCCGTTACAGGAATTCCGAATATTGAAACATGCGTTGTTTGATGAGTGATACCAGACCGCTTAACTTCATAGTCGCCCACGGGAACCGGCGCGTTGCTAACTGTAGCCAGGCGCGGTACAGCGCAGAAACCGGTCCCCAGAAGACTGATAACCGCCAAAAAGAGCATTTTTTTCATAAGATGCCTCCAAAAGTGTCTTTGGCGACCAATTGCAGCCGGCCACCAGGGCGGAAGCCTGAAGATCATCCCTCTCGTGTCAAGGGAAACCATACAAATTTAAGCAATATATATAGCTACTTTGTCCACAGTCCCATACAAATACTAATATATTTCTATACATTAGATAATTTTCCCACCTCGAACTGCCCCGGCTCGACCAGACTAGCAATACCTGATATCCGAAGCGGCTGTCTTTTGGGTTGAGCTCCTCTGTCACGCAGGGCGGAAGGAAGATGCCAGCAGAATAAGGATAAACAGAAGGGCGATAAGTAGGACCAGGGCTGTTTCGATTACAAACACCAGGTGGGGTCAGGGGCAAAAAAAAGCCCCTTGCGGGGCTTCAGTGCGAATCGAATTCGCGAGTTCGTGCGAGTCGACTGCACGGTTATGAATTGTTCGTTGTATTCTTGATTTGATCTGGTTTGGCCTATGGCCTTTGGCCTCAGCTGAACCAGCGTTTTTCCGCTTCGGCCGGCAGGCTTTCTCCGGAAACACGACCTCTCTGAACAATAGTCCAGAAACCACGATACGTGGCCCGGTCATGCAATTCTCCATCGTATTGAATGGGACCCCAGCTTGCATCCTGGGCTGCCAGAAGTACGTTCACTGCCTTTTCGACTTCGGAGTGATCGGGCTTCATGGCTTCTACGATTGCATCGATTTGAGTGGGATAGATGGACCACATACGCAGAAAGCCGAATTCGTATCGAGCTCGGTGAGCGTCGTCTTTAGTCTGGTCGTAGTTTTTCAGGTCCAGAGTTACGTTATGCGCGGGCACAACGCCGTTGGCCAGAGCGGCGGCACACATATTGGACTTGGCGCGGCGTAGTAGAGCATGGTCGAACTGTCCCGGGCTTTTCATACCGGATAGAGGGATAGCGCCCAGGTGACCGGAAACGAAGTCCATCAGACCAAAGTCCAGAACCTGCATCCAGGGCAGAGCGGCGATCTTCTCTACATCGCGCAGAGCTCCGTGGGTCTCGATCAATACGTGGATGGGGATTTCACGCTTGAGCCCCGCTTTGGAAGCGGTATTGCGAATGTAGTCGATCATCTCTTCTACTTGAGATGCTGCGGTGGGCTTGGGGATGGTAATGTAGGCGATTTTTTCGCCTGCGCCTTTGATTACGATTTCAGCGTCCTGCTTCCAGTGCTCGGTATGGGTGTAGTCATGGATTCGAACACCGGCCATGCCGAATTCGTTCTCTGCAGAGTTCTGCATGCGCACGATCATTTCAGCGTGTTCTTTTTCCTGACCGGTGGGAGCGCCGTCCTCACAGTCCATGGTAATGTCGAAGATGGGGCCTTTTTCTTTTTGAAATCCGAAGGCCTTGCCAATCATTTTCTCATTCCCGGCGAAGTGCTCGCAGCTGGGAATTACGGGATAGGGCTTTTCGCCCGCAAATAATGCATCGTTAGGATGAACCATAGAAATCTCCGTTCCTTTCGCAACCGTCCTGGTTGCAGATTTATGGGCCCACTTTTTTAGGAGCACCTGTGCTGACCACCGCATTTGGAAAGGAGGATTGCTGCCAGAGCAGGGCCACCGGGCCCCGGAAAGATGAAAAACCCGGCCGCCACAACACCGGAGCCTGGCCCATAATCAACTATCCGGCTTGCCGGAAGGCTTCTGTGAGGCCCCGGGCGAACGCTCAATGAGAATCACCCTCGCGGGAAACCCCATAAGCGCCCGCGATTTATTGGAGATACGATGCCCCAATTTGCATATTGTGAGGGAAGGCCCGTAGACCTGCGGGCTTATAACCGGGAGGGGCCACGGTTCTCTGAACTTCCTGGAACGGTGCGCAGTGAAGCGTCCGGACGATATGAACAAACAACGCTTGATACAGCTTTTGCAATAGAATGGCTATGCACCTCCCCGGGCTCGTTAAGACCCAAATCGGGCTTTACAGGCCTGGTTTAGACATTTAAGGAAATGCAGTGATGATCGGTAAGATGTCAAGGCGACCAGCTCTGGCGGTTCTGCGGGCGGTCTGTATTTCGATTGCGCTCCTGTTTTCTTTCGACCCCGGTTTGGTCCACGGAACTCCGGAGCCGGGCGGAACTCAGCCGGCCAAAGAAATCCCAGATGTCCCGGTCGGCGACGGCGATCTGGAAACCAGCGGTACGGGCCATGAATTGGAGAGAAAAAGCGAGAGCCGAGATCTCTATATAAGGACCAACCTGAACGAACTCACAGGAAACAGCACGATACCCGCCCTGCCCTTCGATTTGATCTTTCCCGACGGATACGTAAGCGTGCGACAGGAGAAAAACCCAGGACTTCTGCTAATGCATGTAGAAGACGTGAAGGCAGTGAACCAGAAAGGGGGCGAACTGGATCCGGCCTATCTGGCCTATCCCATGTTTCGAATCGATGTATTCGGATTGGTGCGCTATGATTACAGAAGCGGAAAGTTCAACCTGGAACAGGACCGCAAAAGCAACATTCCCACAAAGCGTCTGGATCGCCGAGGGATGCCCATCCTGTTGGTGGAATTCAACGAGAAAGGCAAGAAGGAGGACTGGCTACTTGTTAAGATGCACCCTCGAAGCCCGGTGCTTCTGATCAGCCACACCCAGCCCGTCATTGACCGGGATCTGGTCTGGCAGCCCAGTCGCAGACATTGGAATCACTTTCTGAGCCATGTGGCCGGGGCTTCAGTGGACGCCAGGAACGCAACGCTACCGGAAGTCGAACTTGAACCGGTGATTCCGGACGACGACGCATTTCCCCGGGATATCTTCATTAATGACAATGCAACCCCCATGCAACTGCCGGATGCACTGCCGGTTCCGTTGCATACGACGGAGGAGGAACTCTACCAGACGCATCCAGAGGAGTCGCTAAGACGAAGACTTACCTTCAAGACCCCCAGGAGTCTGTCGCTGGACCAGGGCGCGGTTGAGTTCCACCGGTTTCTTTCGTATCAAGTGGAAAGCGATGTACGGGGCAAAGTGAATCCGCGGGTTTACGGATATGAGACCCATGAATTCTTTGCCTACAACATCTACATCAAAGACGGAATCGTACAAACATTCGTTTTGATTCATCTGGTACGCGAAGGCCAGGAATTGGTGATTGGCCCCAAATCCTGGATTCCCGAAGGCTACCCCACCGAACCGGGCGATTCGCCGCTGGGTTCCTTCATAACAGATTACTGTTTGAGTCGAAGCCCGTCCTTTCGCAGGAATGTAGCGCATCGAAAACTTCTTCTGGAAGATTATCTCATTGGCTCGCGCCATAAAAACCGCTACCTCGAAAGAATCAATGCAGAATACGAAACGGACATCCCGGAGGAAATCATTCAATTCGAGGCGCTGGAAGAACTGACACTGGGTCCTTTGGAACGCATTTCGTGCAAAGTGGTAGGGCTCAAAAACCTGAAAAAGATGGTGTTTTCCGGTCAGAGTTTAAACGAACTGCCGGCTTGCCTGAAGGATCTGAGAGTGGACTTTTTGAGCATTCAAAACTTTGCGGGGTGGGAAATCCCTCTCGCCCTGCAGAAGAATCAGCATATAGAGTCCCTGTTTCTAAAAGATGGATATCTGCAGTCTCTTCCGGACCACGTATCCGATTGGAAAAACCTGGAAGAGTTAAATCTTAAGAACAATCAAGTCCGCGCTGTGTCGCCAGGCTTTATTCAGGCTCCCGCACTTCGTTTTGTGGATCTTTCCGGCAATGAATTCAGGCACTGGCCGGGGGAACTTCTACAATTGCCGCGAATTGGCTACATAAACCTGGCCGAAAACAAGATAAGTGAGATCCCGGAGGATCTATGCGAAAAATTAGCCGAGTCTGAGATTCGCATCAATCTGTATGAGAACCCGTTGGATGAGCCATCCTGGACCCAGGCCAGCGAATGCGAACACATTATTTTGCGAAAGCCATAGTAGTTTCCTGAGATTACAGCGGCGTTTCAATTCACCGGCCTTACTGCTATGTCGGGCTTTAACTCAGAGACCTGCCTGCTCCAGGCCCGTCCCCCGTTCCAGATGCAACCTCAGAATTCGGCGCACCTCAAGGATGGCGGGCATGGTAGCATGGACCGAGTGATCGCTTTCTACCAGGAGTTCACTTTCGGCGCCGGGTAAGTGCGAACTGGCATAGGGCACCACCGAATCGGTAATCCAGTCCAGGTCCGTGGCGGCCCGGCTGCCGATTATCGAGTGGTAGGGGACTCCCGGGGCAAAAGGCTGCTTCATGGTTACCCGCACGAAGAGCCCATCCGGCGACAGGCTCTCGATGCCGTTGGGAGGGGCTATTACCGGAGCATCCTCTTCGCCAGTGAGAAGATCCAATCCTGTGTCGAAGACCTTTGCCAGCCCCGTGGGCACCGACATGACCTGCCGACCCATATAACCGGCCAGTCCGTCCGCCAGGGCCGAACCCCGGTGCGGCGTGGCCAGAAAGACAACCCTCTCGACGAATGGCAGGGGATCGTACTGTGTTACGTTTCGCAGCATTTGCCGGGTGCTTTCGTCCAGCTTCTGAAATCGTTCAGGTTCAATGCCGGACTCCTTTACCCAATCCTGAGTGCGCGATGTCTGGATCATGAGCCGGCTCAGTAGGCCCCCCATGCTATGACCGATCAAGACCATTCGCTGAAATCCAAGCAATTCCCGGGCCTCCTTTAATGTATTTCTGAGGCCGTGGGCGCTGAACTCCACCGGATTGGAAGTGGGATACCAGTACACCCAGAACTGATACCTGGAACGAATTTCCGGATCCGCCAGAAGCTCATTGATCATGGGAAACCAGGTCATGGGCGAAGAAGCCAATCCATGGACAAAGACAACAGGTATTTTTTTCGCATCATACGGATACAGCATATACAGCCCGCTGGTTTCGCCGATGGAGTCTCCATCCAGACGGCGAAGTAACGAATCGCTCTTCTCCACGCCGGAAAGCATATAAGCCATGGGCGAAGATAGATCCACTTCCAGAGGAATACGTCGATCATATATATTTGCGGTACCGTCGCCCAGGCTATCTACGATGCGCAGACGACCGGAATACAGCTTCTGATCGCTTACGAAATAGGAGCCATCGTGTTCCAGAAGCGCCGTGGCGGGATAGGCCTGGTCCGCTTTCCCCAGGTAGCGATACCGGGATCCAGGATCCCCATTGTCATCATTGTTTATCGATCCAGTATTGTTCTCTTCGTCGCCGGGCGCCGTAGCCGGGTTCTGGTCTGGCAGATCACTACTTCCCGGCGGATCATCGCTTCCCGATGGATCATTCTGGCTCAGCGGGTCATTCTTGTAGGGACGCAGGAGAATCAGGGGCGTTCCGAGGCCGTAGTAGGACTGATGGTTGGCAAAGCCCCGGGCTCGAAAATCATAGGCTACACGAATATGCAGAAAGGAATCCGGTAAATAGTGAACATCGCTATCCAATTTCAGTTGAAGCGTACCTCGCATCAGTGGGATTCTATGCGTGGAGCCGGTCAGGGCTCGGCGCGCATGCAGATAGCGAAGCAATTGGGCCAGCGAACGATTGTACAGATCGATTGCCAGGCGATGCGAGGGATGAAATTCGGAGGTCGCTCGATCCAGGCCACGATCGAAAAGATAGCTACTGGCATATACAAGCGCAGATGCATTGAGACGCGCGAAGGTTTCATCGTCCAGATCGTGGCTTCTGGCCGCATGGAAAGCGATTTCTGCCGCATAAACGGCCAGCATTGCGCGCTTGCCCGCTCGTAGGTCCGTATCGATATCCAGAATACAGATTAACGGTTCGGTTTCGCACTTCTTTTCCAGTCCTTCGCTTATTATGAAGCGCCTGGTCATATGACTCAATTGCTCGGAGTTGGTTGCGTTTTGACTGACCAGCTTGCTTTGTTCCAGCGGGCCGAACTGCCGGACGCCATACCGGGCGCAGGAATTGAAATAGAGAACGGCCAGCAGTAGAATGCTGCATCGGCGATAGAAGTGCATATCCAGATGGACGTTGTCCGGTACGGACGGGTCAATGATAAAGATTAATTTTGAGGAACTTTTACCCTGGATTTCCGGGAGTTGGTTTCGCCGTCCCATGCGGGACGGCGAAAACTCTCTCATTTTTCGATTTATTGACCCTTCAGGTCAGATACTACGGCGGCCAGCCAGGCGCCACCGGCGATGGCCAGGTCTTTGAATAGTGGCATCAAGTGACTTTGCTCTCCGGTTGCGATGAAGAACCTCAGGTGCACGCCGAGGGCAAAGATGAGAATCAGAAGCCCCAGAAGGACTCCGGCCAGTTTGGCTACCTTGGGAACGAACAGTCCCACGCCGCCGGCGATAAGACAAACCCCGGTAAAGTATACCCAGAAAGCGCCACCTGGCACTGGTACGGCTCCCACCATTTCTCCGGTGCTCATGAAGTGCCCCAGGCCAAAAAATACGGCCATAACCGCAATCATCCCACGGCCCGCTACGGGCAGAATCTTTTTTACAGCATTATCCATACTAATCCTCCAAATCGTTTTTCTGGGGGTTTAGTGATTCAAGACAGGATCGGGTTACACTTTTTTTGGCGAATTTAGATGGGATCTGTTCTGAAAGCGGTGTTTCCCGTCTTAAAGGAATTCCCCCGGGAAGGGCTACTGAAAGAAATGCATTACAGCAACGGAGCGACTTCTGCTCCGGCTCAAAGAAAAGTCTGGATTCGGATTTCCGATTTCTGGATCCGAAGAACCTTATTTCGTGTCATGAAAATGATTGTGCTTCCATCGTTGGCAAGGATCATTCCGATCAAGGTTCTTCCATCCTCCAACTCCAGCTTTTCTACGTAGGGTAGTTCATTCAATCCAGGCAAGAAGCTGCCAAGTGCCCGGGGTTCAAGGGCCAGATCTTCCACATACACAGCATTTTGTAGGTTCGCGCAAGTTCCTGGACCTTTACTCTGAATTTCCCTGGAAACTTCCATGAATCCATCCCTTAGAATCGTTCGGGTCGAAAGTCTTACCTTTGAATCCCTTTTTACCTGAATACACAGGCTTCCTGGAGCATAACCCCTTACTCTGGAAGTCCCATTGTAGTCCAATCCCATCGCTTCGATGACCGGTGATGAAACGATTTCCCCATTCTGGTCGGTAACCCTGCGTACAATGATCGGTGCATGATCTTCTATGGGTGCATCCACATTCCAGTATGAAAGATGCGGTATCCTGGCTTCTACCCAGTAGATCCCATCCCGATTGACCAGCGGGGCTTCCATTTCTTCCTTCCATCTGCCGGTGGCTTCATCGAAGCTCCACATAGTTGCATGGGTCTGCCCTGGCTCTACCGTCCCCTGGTAGGGAATCGCCACTTCGATAAACCTGCCATCTTTGATCTTCAGCTTCTGGCCATTCGCCATGACCGTAAGCTCAAACGCTCCAAAGGATTCCAGCTGCACAGGTTCTCCATCCAGGTTTGTCCCGCTAAAGTCTCCGGGCATCGCATGCACCATTTCGCTTTCCACATCGATATGGGCGCGATGAACAACGATGGTCTGCCCCTCTTCCATGGCTTCAAAGGTACCTGGATCGACCTTAATATCCATTGTGTTGTCCCGAATCTTGATCTCAGTACCATCGTAAATGTACTCAGTGGATTTAATCGGAAGGAGACGAACGAGAACAAGATTCAAGGTTCCGGGAAATGCAGAGACCACAGATTGATGGCGGGCAAATCCAGGGACAATGACTTCCATTCGATGGTCCCCTGGCTCAAGCTCTGTAATCACAGCCACTGGAATTCCCTGTAGCTTCCTTTCCACATTTCCTATGCGCAGTGAGGTGCCTTTCGGCAGCTCCGAAGATCCAGTATCCAGAAGGACGGTAATTCCGGATTCTATACCTTCAACGGATTCGGCAGCAGGAGATATGGCGCAACCTGACTGTAAAAACAGAGTAGCGCAAACCAATAAGGGAATGGATTGGATGAAACTTCGCAAAATCGCCTCAGGAGGTAGCAGAGCGGGCGGAGGTACTCAATCAGCCATGTCGCTTTTCAAGCTCTCGGACAATGTCCTGCAACGATACGCCTTCGTTTACCAGGTTGACCATTAAATGAAATAGCAAATCCGCTGATTCATGTACAATTTCTTTATGATCATGGTTCTTGGAAGCCAGAAGCACCTCTCCCGCTTCCTCAGTGATCTTCTTTAGTATTCGATCTTCCCCATCTCGGAACAGGTTGGCTGTGTAGGATTTCTCCGGTAATTGCTCTTTTCGCTCTTTGAGTACAGCTTCCAGCTTCAATAAGAATTCCATTATTACTTCTCTCCGTCTCTATCTATAAACTGCAGATTTTCCCGGAACCATTCCGATGCGCTGCCGGCCTCCCGGTGTCGCGGCGGATTTGTCGGGCGAGCCGCCTGCAGCAGCCAGGGATAGCTTCCAGATAGCCCTGTATCCGGGCTTTCCGAGCGACCGAACGACAACAGTCCCCCGGCGCGGCTTCCAAAGCGCTCATGATGCCAATCGCACGGAAATCCCCCGGCTTGCCATGGTTTTTTTTACTTCCTGGATGGAATGGGTACGGAAGTGAAAGATGGATGCCGCCAGCACCGCATCTACCCCTGTTTTTTCCACCGCCTCTACCAGGTGCTCCGCGGAACCGGCACCACCACTGGCAATCACCGGCACCTGCACGGCACTGCGCACCGCGGCGGTGAGGTCCAGGTCAAACCCGTCCTTTGTGCCGTCCCGGTCCATGCTCGTCAGGAGGATTTCCCCGGCCCCTCGTTGCTCGGCCTGACGGGCCCACTGGACGGCATCCACGCCGGTGGGGGTGCGGCCTCCATGTAGATAAACTTCAAAAGTGCCCCTTTCTGTCCGGCGAGCGTCGATGGCGCAAACAATGCATTGACTGCCAAAAATGCGGGACGCTTCGGAAAGCACCTGCGGATTCTCAAAGGCGGCCGTGTTCAGAGAAACCTTGTCGGCTCCGGCATGCAGCATGAGTTCTACATCGGAGGCGGTTCGAATGCCGCCGCCGACGGTGAAAGGTATGAAAATCCGGTCCGCCACCCGCTCCACCAGGTCCTTTACAATGTTTCTTCGATCCGAGGAAGCCGTTATGTCCAGAAAGCAGATTTCGTCGGCCCCTTCGCTGGCGTAGAAAGCGGCGTTCTCCACAGGATCTCCCGCGTCGATCAGATCCACGAAATTTACCCCCTTCACAACGCGCCCATCCTTGATGTCGAGGCAGGGTATTATTCTGGTAGATAGCATTTTCTCTTGATTATCCCCCGTTTACTCCGTATTCCACCCGTTTACTCCCATTGCTTGGCAGCCAGCAGGAATCATGATAGTATTAGTCCATTGCAGAGGGGCATTACCGACGCCAGGGAAGCACTCAGCCCATTCGAGCCCCTCTGTAGACCTTTCAGGGATCTCCCTACGGGGCGGCGCAAGCCGCCCTTTCTTTTGTCCCATAACACTGCTTGCGATTGCGGTCACTTATTCCATTTCCGCCCGGACTATTAGATAGATCAATGGCAGCCCCTTACTACAGTCGCATGGACAGGGCCCGGAAGGCCCTTTGAATGTCGAACTCGTCCTCGGATCGACGTTCGCTCTCAGTTGAAATCTTTTTTCGAAGCGCAGGCTCCTGAATCATTCTACGAATACACCGGGCCAGGTCATCCGGGGTTCGATCCGCAGCCAGCAGACCGGTGACTTCATCCACAACCAGCTCGGACATTCCTCCGCCGCCTACAGAAATGACGGGCAGACCAAATCGTCCGGCTTCCATAGCGGTGAAGCTATAATTGTCCGGCTCCAGACGGCCGGGATCAAAGAACACATCGGATTGCTGGAAAAGGCCGCCCAGCTCGGCATCCGAAAGAAAACCGGCAAATGAAATCTGTTCATCCCGCTTGTGGATGCGCATCAGCTCGTTTAAATAGGAATACTCGGGACCGCTTCCTGCAATGATCCAGTGGAATCTGTCTTTCAAGTCTTCCAGATGATCCAGAACAGGAAACAGTATTTCCAGCCCTCGGGATCGCACCAGGGGACCCACGGTTAGAATGACCGTCTTCTTTTTAATCCGCTCCAGCAGTTTAGGATTGGCTGGTCGCGGTAATTTGCCTTCTTCCCAGCGAAAATCCAGAGCAGGAGGCAAAGAAATCATTTTCTCGGTATCCACTCCCTTCCGTGCGAACTGATCAAGAAGATATCTGGAAAGCGTAAAAACGTATCGCGCCCGATTCAGCACCTTGCGGTTGCCAGCCTTCAGAAGAGACACCGAAGGCAAATCGGCAGAGTAAAGGATGGTGCTCCAGGGCAAGTTGTATTCCTGCGCCACCGCCGCTCCGATTCGGGTACTTCCGGTAATGGCTCCCAGGAGCATGGCCTCCGGTTGAAAGGCCCGTATGCGGTGAGCGACAAACTGATGGAACTCCCGGGTCTTATTAGAAGAGATCCGATGAATGGGAAAACTGAGTCGGCTATCGAATTGCATCCGATGGTCCCGGGTGCTTATGGAGACATCCGGCGCGATGACTTCAATTCGGTCCGGATCCCAGAGCCTGGCCAGTCCGCTGTTCAGGCCTTCCACGCCTCCCGGTTCCGGCCGAAAATAGTCGCTTATAAACAGAATTCTCTTCATAACCGGGTTAACGATCTGGCTCTATTTAACACCTGTTCTGTATGGGCCTACCATTTATCAAAGCAGGGAAAAGAACTTTTGCCATACTGCTCGGAGCCTCCACAGCATCAAGTTACCTTTCCTGTCCCGGCCACAACTCGGGGCCCCTTCTCCCACCGCCCTCCAGCAGTCCCCGAATAGAGGTCCATTCTGGCAGTCTTCGAAGCGGGGAACCGGTGCGGATGATTGAGAAAAGCAGTCCCGGCTTTGGCAAATGCCTGACCACATTGCCCGAGCCCTTTTATTCCCTGGAAAGCGGATTACGAATGCGGATTTGCTTCTCCGAAATCAGCCCTGTTAGAAAGCTCAGGCGCCAATGGGAAAACCTGAGCGGCGAAAGCCGGCCGGAAGGTCCCATCCAGACTTTTACGGTTTCCAGCGTTAAGAAACAACTCGCGGCAAAGGAGGTACTCTTTTTCTACGACGGTAACGGCCGAAATGCCGGGGAGAAGCTGGCTGAATTGCATCGAGACGCCGCGCATTCCGTACTTGCTTCCAGGTTTGTCCGAGATCCCCACAGGGACCGGATACTGAGCTCCAATAAAGATGTAAGATTATCTCCCCGACGTTTTCCAAATGCGATTTTCAGCGTCATCCTCACCGGAACCGAGCTGATACTTCTCTTTCCTTCCGATTACCGAGAGAGGCTACACCTGGTTTCGCTTCCCCTGAGCGAGGAAAAAGTCCGGCGATTGGACGAATCGTTGAAGAAGTTTTTTTACCGGCTACACGAAACTCCGGAGCCCCTTACCGGTGTGCATTCCGCAATCGAAGGATCAGCGGCCCTCGAATCGCTGCCGCACATTGCCCCCGAAACCGCACTGGCAGAAATCTTCAATCGCAAACAGGTAGAGTTCACTTGCCCTGAACCCGGCTGGCATCATTTCGAATTGAATACGGATAATGCCATCTACGACCGGACAATGCCTTGCGATAAGGACAGCGTCTTTCTTCTGAAGAGAAACCCGGAGCGCGTCATAGACTATCTTCAACATGGCGACCTTAGAATAGACGTTCCCTTCCTGGAAGAAGCCAGATCCCTGGTATGGAGGGCGAGCTCTGACAATCACGAAAAGCCAGGGTATTGGTCGCTGATTCCCTGCCACAGGTTCTGCCATCATCTGGGCGTGGATCTAAAGACCCGAGAATCTGCCCAACGCTGCAAACTCCAGGATATCCAACTCACCGAATGGAACCCGGCCGGCGTTCTGCAGCCGGGTCAGCAAACGGAAATGGATTCCGGCGGAAAGTTCCTCGAGCTCAGCGTCCAGAGGCGATGCAATGCTCAATCGCTTCGCCTGGAAATCTCCGATCATAGTGTGCTTTTTTCGGGAACGGTTTTAGATAAGGGAATCTATCTGCTGGTGGCCGACGCATCGCTTTTTCTGGACTCCGACGTAACCTTACAGAGCCATCACAGCTTACGGAACCTTACGCCAGAGGATAGGCTCCGAATACTGGATCTTCGAGATGGCCGTTCAAAAAGGCTCGCAACCAATCCCGGAGATTACACCGTTCTACGAGGGTCCACTGATCGAGAAAGTCCGGCCATGGGAAACCACTCCTTTCAGGGCTCCGACGGACTACTGCATCCTCCTTCCTGTCGGGGGCTCCTACCTGATCTTTGCCGCGGAAACTTGAATGCCATGAGCCCGGGCTTTGAGGTAGAAGATAAAGCCTTGCCCAGGGTTGCCCTGGACGAAATGCTCCCCGCCGGCGCCCAGGAACCGGACCAGGAATTCCTGGAGTTTAAAACATCGGTTCGCAAAGAAGAAATCAACTATACCGCCGGATACCTGCGCATTCGCATGGATGCCACTCGAAGCTACGATTTTATCCTGGGCCTGCCCCGAGCCTCCGAACGCCGATTTGCCATTATGCGCTCCAGCCCGCAGTGTCCGGCCGGTCCGGTGCTTAGAGCGTCTGAATTGCGTATTCCCAATGAGCCTTTTCGGTTGCGCATCCAGGCCAGGATTCGATCCCGAAACAGAATTCGAACGTTAGATCTACTGGATCGTCAATTTGGACCCGGGTTTCAGAGTACGGAACACTCCCATCTAGTGGGCCGAACGCAGAGCGATGCAACCATTGGCTCCGGCGATTGGATGATTCATGCGGAGGGCGGCTGCCATAATTCCAGCCCGGGAAAACCCGGTCATTACCGGCCGAAGTTTCTGATCCGCGGAAAGGATTCGCTGCGATTACTGTGGAAATCCGATCAGCCCGCTCTTTTTCGCTGGAGTAGCGGGTCGGACCTGGCCGATAGTTCGTATCTGTCCCCCGGCGCGAATCCCCTGTGGCTCCCCCTGGGCGACACCGGAGGCCAGACTTCCTTCACGATATCTGTGCAGCATCTAGAAAGCAAAGCGGGCGAAAGGCTACGCAGCGGAGGACCAAACATAGCGGCCGGGCAACCAGGGCAGACAATCCGAAAAGCGCGAGTCTGGCCCGCCACGGGACCGAACAGCAGTTGCGTGGTAGAGACATTACATGCAGCCGAGCCGGAATGGCTCAGGCTATGCTTCCCGGACGGAACCACGTCGAATCTGAAACTAAAACTTCAAGATGAATACTCCCAGGACAACCTGGTTTCCGCGGAGAAACGAAATTCCGAACTACAATCCAGCGAAGCCAGTCAGGGCTATCTGCAGCGTCAGGCATGCGCACTGATTCTAGATCCGGACATGCAACCTCGAGAGATACTGAGCGTCGATGAAGAACGTGATCAGCTATGGCTCATGCCCGAAACCGGCTCCGCGCTGGGCAACGGACTGCGAACCGACGAATCCATAACCGTCCGCGCAGGCCAGTCCGAGGCTGTATTATGCACTTACCGCGAGGGACTACCCGCCGATGAATATCCGGTTACCGGACCCGCCGAGCGGGTATACAGAAAAGGCGGCACCTACCAGGATAGTCCGGAAAACTTTGCAAAGGTCGGCGAGTAAAAGTCCGTGCTCGGGAAGTGGCCAAAGCCCCTTTGCGGATTCCTGCTCGCATACCAATTGGCCGCGACTTCGCTCGCGGCATCCCCTGCCAGAAGTTCCGCGGAACCAGATTTCCATTTTGGATTCTCAACTTCCCTGGAAGGCCTGCATTCCTTTAGCGGGGATTCTTCGCAGGATTTTAACTACGGCGATTCATCGCGCTGGCTTCTGGCCGAACTGGACACCCGGGCCTACAGCCCGCAGGGGGCGGCACTCATTTATGGCCTGGACGCCAGCGTTATCGCCAACCTTGGATCGGCAACTATGAAACGGCCCGCTATACCGGCGAAGAGTCCGGACCCCCACCTGCAAGAAATAGAAAGGCCAGCGCCAGGATTGGCCGAGCCAAAAAAGGAAGCACAGAGCGCAGACCGAGGGGGGCGATTTCATTTGAGCGCCCGCCAGCTGTATATTGGGCTATCGCAAAGGATTCGGGATATTTTTTCTCAACCCGGTTCATCGCAACTGACTCTGGCCCTGGGACGTTTTCCCTGGAGAAAGAATAACATAGATCGCCTGATGGCCCACCCGGGATTCTTCGCAGGACTTCACCTGGTCTGGCAGACGGCCAACTCGGGAAAGGCCGTTTTCAGCCCCGGCTACCTGCTGGATTCTCCGGTGGGTATCAGGAAACCATTCGAAAGTCCGGCGCTTGCGTATGACCGGCAAAGAGAAAACATTGCAGGAAGCTCGCTGGATAGCAGCCGTTACGGCACGGCTGCTTACTACATCTACGGTAATCGCTGGCAATTTGGAATGGGCTTTAGACAGCATACAATGCGAAAGGAGGCCAGACTGTATCTTCCTGGCAACCTGCAATATCTTCATGCATTCCTGGGCTACCAGGGGCGCAGATTTCGTGTTGGTCTGGGTTATTCGCGGGTAACGGGCGAATTGCAAATCCCCCGCCAAACCAGCGCCGAAGAACGGAAGGCTCGACTGGATGAGGACTCCTTTGAACCCATGCCCCGGACCGGAGGGGACCGAAACCAACAGAGCATTCCGGTGGCCGGCGCCGAACTGCACGGAAACGTAGCCTACGCCAGGCCTCGCTGGGGGCTGGCCCTGGATTTTTTCCTTCCTGAATCCGGCTATCAGTCGGATTCCTCGCGTCGGGACTCCTTCGAAGCCGGATACGTTCATCCGGGGAATCCCCCGTATTCCATGCCTCTAACCGCCTTCTACGGTTTCGCCAGCGGTTTTCGGCCATGTACCTCACGGCGATGTCCGGATCTATACTCGCCATCCGGCGCTCTGTTTGCAAAGGCGCGGTTTTCTGTGTATTTCAAATGGAGCGGTTACCGAACTGCGATGGCTTTGCTGTACAGCGGCGCTCGGGTACAAACCGGCAACGGACTGAAGAATTCCGCGCCGGACCCGGACAGTCCGGATTACCTGGAATTTCAGATCAGGATCCAGAAGCGATGGAAGTTCAGTCGCACGGCGCAAATGGAGATTCAATACGGCAGAATCTACATAAGAAAGACAAGACCTTCCAGGGCATTCGGCGATTACCTGAGGTTCGGGCTCAGTCTGAATTTCGCCGATGTCCGCAAAGTGCACGACGGTAAACCCGAAAGCTCATCTTGAGTGACGGTCTGCGACAAGGCCGGGCGAATGAAATTGGATATGGGTAAGAGGCAACAGAACCATAACCACGCCTTCTTGCAATCAAGAAGATGTGCGCGAAGCGCGCAAAGTTAACGCTCAACGTTATCGGAGAGACTAAATGAATTACCTGGAAAACCGAACGGCAAAAAAAAGCGATAAGGGTATTTGGATCCGATCCATCGCAACTCCGCGGACTGTGACCTGGTCGGCTCTACATAGAGCGCTATATTCAGGGCTATGGATAGCTCTGCTGGGGATCCCCCTGCTTTTTGGTCGTTGCAGTAGCGAAGCGCATCAGAAGTTGATCTTGCCGCTGGTGCAGCAATCGGTGGAGTTCACCTATCCTTCGCCTCTGGCATCTCTGGAAAAGAAGCATCGCGTAAAGCGACGGCTGCTGGAATGGATAGATGGAGCCAGAAGCAGTCTGCTGGTGGCAGCTTATGGCCTGGACGACAGAGACATTATTCAAGCCTTGATTCGCGCAGAGCACCGGGGCGTCCAGGTTCGCACAATCCTTTCTCCGGAAAAGGATTACCCGGAACTGGAAGATACGGATCTTACACTGGAAGTGCGCAATGCATCCGGTTTGCAACATGTGAAGGCAGTCTTGATAGACAACAGGCGATTTGTTTCAGGCACCGGGAATCTCACAAAAAGCGGGCTGTTCTTCAACAACAATGCCTTTCTGTTTCTGAGGGTACATAGAAGCATCGGCGAAAGGTTACGGAAAAAGCTACTTCATCCAGACGAAAAAGAGCCTTTCATACGCATGCCGGGAATAACCATGGTCTTTTCGCCGGAAGGCGGCCGATTAATCCAGACCATACTGGCGCGCAAGATTTACCATGCCCGCCGGAGCATCCGCTTTTTAATGTTCAGGTTCACAGACCCGACGCTTTCCGCCTTGCTGTACTATCGTGCCCGGTCCGGCTTACCGGTGCAGGGAATCCTGGACGGACAGGGGGCCAGCCTGCCGTCCCGTTCGGCGCTGGAAGAAAATTACTACTCGGCGGGACCTATGCCGTTGGCGCTTGCCTTCGATGGGAATGAATCGCGCTATCAGTCAGCGGATGGCATCTACCATGGCGGTCATCTACATCATAAGACTGCGATTATAGATGATCAGGTACTCACCGGATCCTACAACTGGAGCATGAGCGCCAGGGATCAGAACCGTGAAATACTTTTCATAATGAATCGGCCGGAGATCCAGCAAAGATTTCACAATCGGTTTGAAGAACTGAAGCGGATATCCACGGCCCTGGCCCGACCACCCTACGGGACAAACCTGGAATTGGAGCCGGCCCCTGAAGAGGAAATTTGTCTCCCAGAGGGCGCGAACCTGTTTGCCGTTACAGGCGACGATCCCTTTTTCCATGCCCTTAAATGGCAGGCGGCCCGGGACACGGCATCCGAGGATTGCCCCGCCGGAACCTTTCCGGCGCGTTCTTCGCGGCACAGCGCTGGGGCCAGCAAAGGAAAAGACTACTTCATACGGAATCTGAATCAGAAGATCCTTTTGCCCGATGGACAGTCCTATGACCGATATCAGGAGCCGGATGCATTGCCCACCGAAATGTCCGGCGACCTGCCCTGCACTGCGAAGCCCTGTCGGCCGTTGCGTCTAAAGCGAATCGACCCGGAGGATGGCTGGCTTCGGAAGACAGAGTCGGAACACCGGAGCGCTCCCACGGAATTCTTTGCTCTGGCCCGCCAGAGGTGGCTTCACCGGGATCTACGCCGAACCGCTCCAGGATTCTATCGCTTTGATCCCCTTCCCGATCAGGACATGCTCCTATTTTTCCGAAACAATGCCGGAGAGACGCAGATTGGATGCATGTATGCTGGATCCATGGACCCGGAAATCCGCCGCTATCTCCAATTCCTGCGTTTTCATCGGACTTTTGCCGACTGTATACCCGCAGAAGGCAGTGTTGCCCCCTGACCATTCGTCCGAAATTAATAAAGTGAAGCCCCGCTCAAATGATGTTCTGCAGTCCGGAAAGATGGTAAGGCTGCTCGGTCTCCTGGTAATCCTTCCCCTGGCTTTCTCGCAGGCAGGTCCGGTTCCCAACCACGGCCGAAACGGAATCACCCTGATGGCTACTGCGGATTTTGCCGGCGCCTACGAGTTAAACTCGGAAGGCTCCCGGGGCTGGTCCGTCCTCAAGACGTATTCGGACAGAGTTAAACGAAATCGGCGCAACGCATCCCGCGCAGCGTACCTATTTCATACCGGCGATCTTACCGGGCTAACCATCGATCCCCATGCAGAAGCGTCGGAACCGGTGGAACATACAACTGCAGACGGCGCCAGGGATGCAAGCAACGATCATTCCGCCCCTGGCGGTTCAGAGACGACCAGGCTATTGAATCGCAAGGGCGTGGATCTGTTACAGTATACAGGATTCGATGCAGTGGCAATTCGCACGGCCGAGCAAACCAGACTGACGCCCGAACAAGCCCCTGGAGCATTGCTTCGCTTCGAATCCCTGGCCGAAAACTGGAACCCGGACGATGTACTGAAGATAGAATCGCAACGAATTCTCACGGGCCCAAACAGCTTTGTATGGATTACCGCCGTCGAGCCAGCCTCGAATCTAGAAAGCCTGCAACAGCAAATCCATGGGATACGAAACGAAATCTACCGAAACCGGGCCGCCGATGCCCTTGTAATTCTATTCGCGCTTCAAAACAGCAAAGATACCCACGATGAAATGGAACCAGTGATCCGATTGGATCCTTTGAAATGGTTGCATGCTTTCACAGCGGACAGACCGGGAAATGTTTTCCATCCGTCGGATCCGCAACCGCAAGACTTTCCCTACTCCAGGGTAGTTGCATTTCTGCCAGGAAAGCGGGCCTTCTTTCGGACCACCAGCGGAATCACCATCTGTCGCATTCCCGCCGGCGAGATTTGCCAGGTGGAGATAGAATTCAAAGCCAGGCGCAAGTCCATCACCCAGCACTGGATTGGCTTCCAGGAATCCATGCGAAACCACGCCTTTCTTCCGGCGGACCCGGGAATGCAAAAGATTCTACGTTAAAAAAAATCTCCTCACGAGAATAATTTTGCTTGTACTTCTGTCCCGGACGCTCGATACTAGAGGCCGGTGAAAAATCTTACCTGGAAAGGGGATCGTTTCTACCTGGGCCTTACGGGCCTCCCTGGATCGGGAAAATCCACGGCCCGAAGTATCCTGGAAGAACTGGGCTGCAAAGCCCTGGACGCCGATGCCCTGGCTCATGAGGTATTGAACCTCCCGGCCATCCAGAAACGATTGGCGGAGTTGCTCGGAAAGGACGTGATAGAACAGGGAAAGACAAATCGTGGCCTCATCGCAAGTCGTGTATTCGACAATAAGGAAAAGCTCGAAGCCCTTAACGGCATCGTTCATCCGGAGGTGCGAAAGCTGGCTCGAAGTAGAATGGAGAGTTTCCCCGCCGGCAGTATTGTCGTGTACGATGTTCCGCTCCTATTCGAGACCGGGCTGCAAGAAGAAATGGATGCCACAATGGTAATTAGCTCATCATTCGATGTAAGATTACAGCGGGTTCAATCCAGGGGCTGGAACCAGAAGGAATTACAGTCCCGAGAGAACCATCACCATCCGGACAAAGAGAGCCTTGCGGATTTTGTAATTATGAACGATGGCAGCCTGGAAGATCTTAGAACGCGGCTACAGACGGCCCTGACAAGTATTGAGGAATTGAGACCATGAAGCGAAGAGTATTCTACGTAGTAAACCTGGACAAAAGCCGGATTCTGGCGCTTGGTATATTTGCAGTGGGCGCCATTGTGCTTTCCTTTTCTACAGGATATCGCTTCGGCAACACTTCCGAAGCGGCCTCCTTACAGGATCGAGAAAGCCGCGAGTTGCAGGACCGGGAAGATCCCCTCTCTTTTGACGACCCGCCCGAAAGAACCAGCGAATTGAATCTCAACAGTGTCGATACCGATGATAATCGCCTGGAGGATTCGCCGAAGAAGGATAGAATATCCAGTAATGACCTGGCTCTGAAAGCGACAGAGCCTCAGGGAAAGCCTGCGGACAACAAGAAAAACTCGGTGACATTCTCCGACATCGCCAGGCAATCCGATAGGAATGATACAGTGGCCGAAGAGCGGGCGAAAGAGAAGCCTGTCAGCAAACCCGCACCGGCCCAAAAGGAAAAGAAACCCGAGCCTGCGAAATCAGAGCCGACCCGAACCGTTCAGAAGAAAGAGGTAAAAAAAGAAAAGCCGCAGCCATCGGAAGCGCAGAAGCCGAAGAAGCCCGCACGTATCTACACCCTGCAACTGGGCGCTTTCAGTTCCCGTAATGCGGCCAATAGAATGGCCGAGCAGATTCGCAAAGAAGGTCTACAGCCCTACGTGGTTACATCGGGCAAGCTTCATCTTGTGCGTCTGGGTCGGTCCGAGAATAAGAAAGGTTTGTCCGCTCAAGAAAAAAAATTAAGAGCAGCCAATTTCCGGCCAATCACAGTTACTGTAGGTCCATGACCGCGCGATCATGCATGTTCAGTTTTCCGCTTGTCACCACAGGGGCCCTGATCACCTGATACAACAACGTGACTCCAGAGGTAAGACAAGCTCAGGCTCTGGTTGTAAGACAGACGATCAATCGTCTGGAAGAAACCTACTCGGATTTCATCCAGGGAATCAAAGGATTCGAACGTATTCCTGAATTCTTTCGGGAACACCTGTACTCGCCTCCGAATAAAGATAAGCGAGATGCAGCCCTGGAGAGCTTGTATGAAAAGCTAAAATCCGTCACCGGTCCCGAGATGACGGAGAATATCCATAACTTGATCGTCCTGATTCAGCTAACGGATGATCTGGACGTGGCCACGGCGCATAAAGTGCTCGAGGGGCCCATGAAGGGCAAAACCGCCGACGAAATCGCCGAGGCCTCCATTACCACGGAGCAACTGAATCATTGTATTGGCCAGGCAGGTTGCTGGGAAGATCGGCAACGCCAGGTTCATATGATCGGTGATACACTTACTTTCTTCTTTACTTTGTCCAAGTTGCCGCTCATCAAACTGGTAATGGCCCCTATTCGAGTGGCCGCCTCCCTGGTAGGCGCCGGGGAACTGGTGGATACTATGGAAACCGGCTACCAGATTTCCAGAAACATAAAGGATATGAAGCCCTTTGTGGACGCCTTCAATGAGAGAGAGAAAGCATTGCTGGATCGTTTACAGAAAGAATATTCTTGATTCGTCCGGCGGGTGGCGGAAGCTTCAGCCATGACCGCCGCTTCCCAGAAGAAGAGCATACCTGCGCGCCGCAACTCCAGTTCCATAAACAGAAACAATCCGGATTTGTTCTTTAATCGGGAGCTTTCCTGGATCAAGTTCAACTATCGAGTTCTGGAAGAAGCCGGACGCAAAGACAATCCGCTGCTGGAACGACTGAAGTTCATAGCCATTGCCGAATCCAATATGCAGGAATTCTTCATGGTTCGTGTGGCGGGCCTGAAGCAGGTAGTAGCTTCCTCGGTGAACGAGATCCAGCTGGATGGCCATACGGCCGAAGAGACGCTGAAGGAGATCCACAAAGAAGCTCATGCAATGGTGGCCCTGAAGTATGAACTACTGATGGAAATCACTCAATCCCTGGCTGAGCAGGGCGTGGTAGTCGTTCAAAAAAGTGCGGACCTGAAACAGCACGAAAGAGAGTTCATCCAGGAATTCTTTAACAAGGAGCTTTTTCGGGTACTCACTCCCCTGGCCATTGATCCGTCCCATCCATTCCCCCGCATCTTGAACGGGCGTCTGAATCTGGCGGTAACCCTGAAACGAATGGACCAGAAGGAAAAGCAAAGGGATTCCTATGCCATCGTAGAAGTGCCCACCGTACTGCCGCGTTTCCTGGAACTTCCTCTGGATCCCGAAGCCCCGGATGAGCCAGAACCCCCGACCCCCATTCGACGGTTCATTCCTCTGGAAGAAGTTCTCAAACTACATGCCGGAGACCTGTTTTCCGGAACCGAAATCGTTTCGATCCATGGCTTTACCATCGTAAGAAACTCGGATCTATCCATCGAGGAGGTTTCTTCGGATAACCTGCTTTCCACGATCGAGGAAGAGTTGAAGAACCGAAAATGGGGCGAAGCGGTTCGCATGAATTATCGCAGCGGCATGCCGGATAACATTCGAATGTTCTTACGGGATCGGCTGGATCTCAAGGACGAAGAGCTCTACGAACGGCCGGGTTTTCTCAACCTTTCGGATTTAATGGAAATCTATGGCACCACATCGGAAAGGTCTGATCTTAGAGATAAACCGTTTATTCCGAAAAACCCCATCACCCTGGATAAACCGCGAAAAATATTCTCGGTGATTCGAAAGAAAGACATCTTCCTGCATCATCCCTACGACTCATTTCAAACGGTGCTGGACTTCTTGTCGGCCGCCGCGAAAGATCCCAGAGTTCTTGCCATCAAGCAAACTCTGTACCGAACATCCGGGGACAGTCCGGTGGTTCAATCGCTCATAGAGGCGGCGGAAAACGGCAAACAGGTTACCGCCCTGGTGGAGCTGAAAGCCCGGTTCGACGAAGAGCGAAACATAGTATGGGCCCGGGAAATGGAAAGGCATGGCGTACACGTTGTGTATGGTCTGGTGGGGTTAAAGATTCACTCCAAGCTACTACAGATCGTCAGAAAGGAAGAGCAGGAAGTTAAGTCCTACGTTCACATAGCCACCGGTAACTACAATCCCAGCACCGCCAAACTGTATACGGATACCGGAATCATCACTGCGGATCCTGAAATCAATAACGATGTCACAAATCTATTTCACACGCTTACGGGCTATGCCACCGTGCCCCGGCTATCCCGCATCGCAGTTGCGCCCATCAACATGCGCGAAACGCTCACTCGTTTAATCACCCGGGAAATACACAATGCGGAGGCGGGCAAGCCATCGGGGATGCGTCTAAAAATGAACTCCCTGGTGGATCCAGATATGATCGTACTGCTGTACCGGGCTTCCCGAGCCGGCGTAAAGATTGATCTGAGTGTGCGCGGAATCTGTTGCCTGAAGCCCGGGGTTCCCGACCTGAGCGAAAACATTCGTGTGGAAAGCATTGTAGGACGATTCCTTGAACATAGCCGGATCTTCTATTTCGAGAATGCAGGGGAGCCCAAAATCTACATTTCTTCCGGAGACTTCATGCCGCGAAACCTGAACCGCCGGGTGGAAGTAATGATGCCGGTGGATGACGAAGACATCAAGCAACGGATGGTGGCCATCCTGAACGCCGTGTTCCGGGATAATCACAATGCGCGACGACTTCTATCGGATGGCAGCTATGTCCCTGTGAAGCCGGAAGGAAATGAGCAGCGATTCTCTTCGCAAAGGTTTTTCAGAGAGGAAACCAACCGGGAGTTTCACGAGAAAGAAAAGAATCGGGCGGTGGAAAGAAAGAAGATCTTTCAGCCTCTCATGAATCCGGAAGACGAACTGCCCCGGGAAACCAGTCTGGTGCGAGAGTTACCGGAAGCGCAACCGGTGGAGCCGGATTAGCAGACGAACCGAGCAGACTAACTGGCAGGCCCGGGGACAGCTCAGGTGGTCCGGCGCTCAGGGTCGATAGTCAGGTCAGGCCCCATGACCTGACCCGGCTACACATCAGTCTCCCTTGCAGGAACGATAAGCATCCCGGCAACCTTCCATGGCATCATCGTCGCCGGCGGCTTCCGAAATGCAGGAACGAAACGCCTCCGCACAGACATTGGCAGATTGCTGTCGTTCGGTACAGATCTTGTTGGATTTGCGGCATCCTTCCAGACATCGATTATAGGCATTGGCTCCCTTCCCGGTATCTGCGGCATTGTCGCAAGCCTCAACGCAGGCTCGATTGCGGGCTTCGCAGTCGTAATCCGGACCGTCAGCCTGCACCACAGAATAGGCCGAGAGAAAGACCGCTGTTACGATAGCAAGCATACTTAGTTTATGGGTATTCACTGTTTAACCTCCAATTGCGTTATTTAGACGATAATGGAGTTTAAAGAGTCAACCATTATACCGAAATTGCGAAAATGTGGATTGCGATACGGCTATTGTAGTTCGGTTCGAAGGGAATACGAAGGTATGATTTACGCGCGGGCTCAGATACTCTTCGCCTGAAGGATTCTCGGGTCGACCATTGAGCATTCCAAGTGCGACCATTGAGCAATCACTGCTGAAGCAATGAGCAAAACTTAGAGGAGTCATGGGGGGCCATTGAACTTTTTTTTGTCGCAATTAGCTGCATTTCGCGCAGGAGGCGAAGCAATCTGACGCACCGGGACGCTTACGGTCAGGGTTTGGTCACCGCCTGGTCAGAGTTTACCGGCCAATTCGAGGAAGTTTCTACCCAGTTCCCTTACTTTGTTCGAGGCATGGGTTCGCTGGCTAGAGGACATAGACGCATCCAGGTCCAACACAGTATCGTAGAACAGGCTACGATTCCGGTTCACCGCATTCCTGTAGGCGACGGGGTAAAGCGCTTCCCAGTTAAATAGATACTGCTTCAGGAATTTGTCTATATCCGCATGAGCGGAGTCCCCTTTCTTTAGAAGCGAAATCAATCGCGTTTGATTCATTCTTCTGTAGGCAAGGTACAGCGCCGATGTATCCTCGCTTTGAGTTGTGTATCTTCGAATTCGCTGCTTCTGGCTTTCATTCAGGTCGCCCAGAAAAAACTCGAAAAACTCCACGTTTGATTTCAACCTTTCCTGAAATTTCTCCGAAGCCGGCCTGGCCACCTTTTCGGCCAATTCCTGGTTATACTCGGCAATTAGCCGCTCCTGTTCGGCAATCAGGCTGGAGTCAAAGTCGGTAAGAAACTGTTTGGCATCAGGATAGATTCGCGAAGCCAGTCTGATCCTGTACTTTCGGAGCTTGCCGTAGATGAACTCCAGATCATCGCGTTTGAGACCGCGATCTATCCGTTCCGCCAGATCGCTACAGGTATCTGCATAATTGGGTAGCTCGGCATACCGATGCCAGCGATAATGATGGTTGATTCGCCCATCGATGAACTCTTCCTGCGAAGACGTCATGGCCAGATAATTATCCATTCTGGACTGAATCAGAGTATCGAGGTTGCGATAAAACGTTTTGAATGCAAAACCCGAGCAGGAAGTAGATGTCAGTGCCAGGGCGACAATCAGCAGAATAGGCCCGAGCCTACCTGGTCGGTATCGCCGAATGGGCCGAATGGGCCGAATGGGCCGGATTGTAGTAATCATGGATCCGTTGAGGGTCATGGTTCTGTCTCCGAAGCCAGCATTGCCGGCCATCTCCCGGGCCAACTCAGATGCGTTTGACCGGGTGTTTGCGAAGCGCATTAACCGGGGCCCGAGCCCCGGCATAGCGTCGGACTTAATTGTCCATATCCCAGTAGCCCGAGGGCTGGCTGTAAGGCGTCCCCTGGGAAAGATAAGCGCTATAGGACTCCAGAAGCATTCTACATTCATTCTGGAAGCTTTCCATTTGAGCGAATAGGTACTTGGCGTTGGGATCCTCGAATTTATCCTTTGTTTTTGCAAAGAACTCCGCCGCGTCTTCGTGTTCCCGGGTAGCCAGCGCAAGAGCGTCCAATTCATCGCCCCCGGCATCCGCTTCTGTGTTCCGGTCAAGTTTGGACATTAGCTTCTGGATGGAGGAGCTATTGAGATCCTGGACCTGGGCGGCCATTTTCAGATTGGGCAAGGCCTCGCCTCCCTTGATTTGAGAGTAGAGATCAGAGACCATCTTGATATGGTCGTCCTGGTCTTCCGCCAGCTGATTGAAAATATCTTTTACGGAACCCTCTTTAAGTGATTCCCCATTTCGCATGTAGAATTCGAACACCTTCTTTTCGTGCTGAATACAGGCGGCTACAGCCTCCAGGAAGCTGGTTTTCTTTACTGGTTTGTAATGACTCATACCCGAACAGTGACATTGAGCAACGCTCTATGCAAGGCAAAATTAAGCCATGATTCAAAAATCCATCCACATAGTTTTTTCCATTCCCCGCCCGTCCCGGGCAAAAGGATTGGACTCTGAACCTGCGACGAAAAGCTGTTTCCGAAAGGCAGTCCGGCATAGCACAGGCGAAGTCTCTGCGGCCAACGGTGATCGGCCTGGCGCAGATCAAAAAAATCTGTGGCACGGGAAGGCAATCTTCTCCTCACTGAACAATAAACGGCCCTCGCATCCGACGGTTCGCTGGTCGCCGGACAAAAAGTAAGAATCCATGAGTAGTCGCACTATCACGCTCAATCCAGACTGGCTTAGAAATGCCCTGGAAGCCGAATTGCCCGGGAACACGGCCCACGTTCGCATGTCCGGCAGGGCCCCGCAGACCATGCAAATCCCTGACGGAGCCGCTGAAGCCGCAGTCATGATTGCCTTCATGGCGCCGGCCAGCGTAGAAGAATTGTATCAGCGCAGGCCGGATCCCTCGGTGATTTTGCCGGAATCGCCGGATCAAATAATTCCGAGGCAGAATAATGCCATCAATTCCCGGGCCGACCACTCGGGCCAGATTTCTTCCCATCCTGTGGAGGCCGATCAAGATCTTCGCCAGCTAACCAATGCAGATCGCCGGCCGATGTCTACCGATACACTGCATAACCCGGTTTACGATGCCGGCTTATTTCCCCTGATTCTGCGTCCGGGGAATCAAGGGCCCCATTCCGGCCAAATCGCGCTACCTGGCGGAAAGCGAGAACCGGACGAATCGCTCACAGAAACGGCCATCCGAGAAACCGAAGAGGAAATCGGATTGGATGGCCGGGAGATCCAGGTGCTGGGAAAGCTAACGCCCCTGTACATTCCTGTAAGCGGCTTTGCCGTGCACCCTTTCGTGGGATGGTTTTCGGGGAAGCCCGACTTCAAGCGCGATCCTCTGGAAGTGGACGAGATTCTATTCTATGATCTTCAGCGACTTTCCAGTCCTGAATTTCGCACCGTATACGATTTCAGATACAATGGCCAGGAATTTCAATCTCCCGGCTTTCGATTATCGGAGCGTATCATCTGGGGCGCAACGGCCATGATTCTCATGGAACTTACCGAGCATCTGCAATCCATAGCGAGTCGGTGAAGAAACCTCTGGAATCCATAAAGTCCGCTTCAATACGAAAGCCGGATTTACACGCCAGATCTTGCAAATCCGCGCCAGTGTATTTCTGACTGGTTTCGGTCTGAATGGATTCATAGGCCGCCAGATCGAAGAAGCTCTTCAGACCGCTTACAGGATCCTGGATAGAAATTCGCTGCTTCTCGGTGCTTATGAGAAAACTCTCCATCGCATGGTTTCTCGGGTTGAAGGCTGCATGGTGAATAAATGCTTCGGCATCCAATTCCGCGTTTAGCTCGCGCTTGATTCGTTCGAGCAAGTTCAAGTTGAATTCCGCTGTCACTCCCGCCGAGTCACTGTAAGCCGGAATCAGGATCGAAGGATCCTTTACCAGATCAAAACCGATGAGCAGCACATCGCCCTCATGCAGGCTCATACGGATGCGGCGCAGGAAATCCGCGGATTCGCTCAAAGAGAAATTACCTATGCTGGAACCCAGAAATAGAACCACATGTCGCTGTTCTCTACCGGCCAGATACTGGAGCCCTGTTTCGTAATCGCCAACCAGCCCGTGAAATTCCAGGCCCTGGAGGTCCTGAATGTTTTCCTGAAGGGGCTCCATGGCGCCGCTGGAAATATCTACAGGGTAATATCGGAAACTGGTATTTCTGGAGAGCAATGCCTGGAGAATGTGATAGCTCTTGTGGCCGTCACCGGGGCCGAGCTCAATCAATCCGAAATCATCGCCGAAGTAGCGACAGATATTCTCGCTTTGTCCGGAAAGGATGTCCCTTTCGCAACTCGCCGGATAGTATTCGTCCAGCTCGGTAATCTTTTGGAATAGTTCGCTCCCGCGGTCATCGTAGAAATATCTGGAAGGCAAAGACTTTGGGATCGATTCCAGGCCCTTTACAACATCTCTGTAAAAAGACTGCAAAGCAGGCAGATCATTGGAGTGATCCTGCAACTGAAGAATGGGATAGCGCGTTTGCGAGCCGGCCATCAAGCATCCTCCGCCAGACGAAGTCCGCTCATTTGCCAGACGCTGGCGGCCGGATAAAAGTTACGATAGGTGATCCGGCTGTGCTGCACCGGGGTGTAATCGCAAGCTCCGCGCAGAACCATTTGATCTAACATGAATTTTCCGTTGTATTCGCCTACTGCGCCGGCTGCCGGTTGGAAGCCCGGATAGGGTCGGTAAGCCGATCCGGTCCATTCCCAGACACGGCCCCAGTGAAAGTCCAGTCCGGCCAAAGCGGCCACCCTGGCCGCAAGTTCCCACTCCGCCTCCGTGGGGAGGCGTTTCTTGCAATAGGCGGCGAAGGCATCGGCTTCATAGTAGCTGATATGGCGCACCGGTTCCGCAGGATCGATATCCTGCCAGCCGTCCAGGGTCCACTCCTGCCAGCTGCCCTCCTCGTTTCTCCAATAATACGGATGAGCGATGGAATGATCGTTCACCCATTGCCAGCCAGCGGATAGCCAGAAGCGGAATTCCGAATAACCCCCGGACTCAACAAACTCCAGGAATTCGCCGTTCGTGACCGGTAAGGAAGATATCCAGAACGGAAGCTGATGCACAGGGTGTTGAGGGTATTCGTTGTCGTAGCCAAAGCCCTCTTCGCCGTGGCCCAGAAAGGATTGGCCTGCGTATTCCATAAGCAGACCGCCCCGGGTTTCGGAAGCGCTCTGGCTAAATGGCTTCAGAAGTTCCTTATGATGCTCATCGCTTCCAACCAGCAAAGGCGTGCGAGTATGATACATGGTAGGATCGGCCTTTTCCATGAGCCAGTTCACGGCCGCCGAAGAGACTCGGCCAATGGGTTCCGGCTGCACGGTACCGTACACAGGATAAAGAGGATGACTGAAGAAGTTATGTTTGATGTCCATGAGCAGCAACTCCTGGTGCTGCTTTTCATGATGGATGCCCAGTTCTACTAGTTCCAGAACGCGCTCGTGAAGTTTCTCCACACGGTCAGGCGGGGTTTCCTGCGGCAGCGCGAAGTCCGCTCCTACACCTCCACCGGATCCGTGGGGGCTCGCATCGTCCGCCTGGTTTGGCGCCATTGACTTGAGCAGTAGCTGAATGGACTTATCAACGTGCTGCCGGTATGCATGGATTTCCGCCACAGTGGGACGGCTGAGAAGACCGCGTTTGGTCTTTAGAATACGCTGCCCCGCAGACTCATAATAGGAGTTAAAGATAAATGGATAGCCACTATGCAAAGGCTGATAGCCTTGCAGGAACTCGGCCAGTATGAAAGTCTCAAAAAACCAGGTGGTGTGGCCCAGATGCCAGGACGGCGGACTCACGTCCGGCGAACTCTGGACAACATGATCCTCTATCTCCAGAGGCTCGCAGAGCTCCACTGTAGTTCTTCGCGTTTCCAGGTACCAGTCCAGTAGCCACTGAACCGCTACCGGATTCGCTTCTGCAATCATACTTTCTCCAGCGTAACCTTGATGCCGTGACCATCCAGTTCCAGATCCAGGGATTTCCCCCCTTTCAGAGGACCATCCACTATCGTGGCCAGGGCTTCGCTCTGAATGTAGTCACTATGTTCCTGTATGGCACGCATCAAATCCCCTTCCCTGGTTTCTAGATACAGGGAAATCCTATCGGTAAGCTCAAGTTCAGACTGCTTTCTTAGTTCCTGCACGTTTCGCACAAGATCTCGAATCCAGCCTTCTCGTATAAGCTCCGGTCCTGGATTTGTGTCCAGGGCCACCAGCATGCCATCGCCTTCTACTCCGGAAGTCCCTTCCTTCGAAACGCTTTCGATGAGAAATTCTTCCTCCGTAAAGCTTTCTTTTCGTTCGCCAAGATCGATGGTTACACTTCCTTTCTTTAAATCACGGGCCAATTTTTCCTGATCACAACTTTGCAGATGATTCTGGAGCTTCTTAATGTCCGGGCCCAGCTTCTTGCCCAGCACCGGAAGATTGGGACGCACACGATAGCTAAGAATGCCTGCCGAATCGTTGAGGAATTCCAGTTCCTTTACGTTAAGCTCTTCCAGAAGCACCTCTTCGTTCTTCTTTAGCGATGCCTTCCATTTCTCCGGGCAGTGTAGCATGAGCTTGCTCAACGGCTGCCTTACTTTGAGACCGGATTGTTGCCGGGCGGAGCGACCCAGGGAAGCGGCCTGAAGCACCAGGTTGCCTTCTTCGAGAACAGCGGCGTCGAAGGAGCCCTTTATATCGGCCTCGGGCCAGGGCAGGAGATGGACGCTTTCGGGAGCGCCGTCTACATCGCCAAAAACCCGCAAATAGAGATCTTCGCTCAAGAAAGGTACAAATGCGCTGAGCAATTGCAGCGTTCCGGTTATACATTGTAGCAGTGTTTCGAATGCGGCAAATTTGTCGGCATCCAGTTCCCCTTTCCAGAATCGCCGACGGTTTCGACGAATATACCAGTTAGAAAGCGAGTCGCAGAATTCTTCGATATTGCGACCGGCTCGCAAACAGTCGTAGTTTTCCAGAGCCTCCGTCACTTCCTGCACCAGTTTTTGGTAGCTGGATAGAATCCAGCGATCGATTTCCGGGCGTTCTTTAAAAGCGGGCGCGCCCTGAACTTCTACAGTGCCGTCTTTGCGAATAGAAGGCCGGATACCGTCCACCTTCGCATACATGCGATAGAACTCCAGGGAGTTTTCCAGCATGTTAAAGAAGCCATTAACCTGCCCTACTGTATCTTCCTGAGTTCCGGGATGACCTACACGCCGAGAATTTCCCGGAGGCGCTCCGGTCAGAAAATACCAGCGGATCGCATCGGCGCCGTGAATGGAAAAGACCTCTTCTGGCGAAACCGTGTTTCCCTTGCTCTTGGACATCTTTTCGCCCTTCGCATCCAGTACATGTCCCAGACAAACCACGTTTTTGTAAGGAGCCTGGTCCGAAACCATTGTGGAAATGGCCAGTAACGTATAGAACCAGCCGCGGGTTTGATCCACCGCTTCCGTGATGAAGTCTGCCGGGAAATACTTCTGGAACTGTTCTTCGCCGCGTACCGGATAGCCCCACTGAGCGTAGGGCATGGCTCCGGAATCGAACCAGCAATCCATGACTTCGGGAACTCGCTTGAACTCCTTTCCGGATTTCTGGTCAGTCCAGGTGATTTCGTCGATGTACGGCCGATGCAAATCCTCGGACTTGAGTTTTTTTCCTGAAACCTTCTCCAGTTCTTCTACGGAGCCAATGACGACAATTTCTCCTTCGCCGTCGGTCCAGATTGGAATTGGCGTGCCCCAGTATCGTTCTCTGGACAGGGCCCAATCGCGGTTATTCTCCAGCCACTTTCCAAAACGCCCTTCACGCACATGCTCCGGAACCCATCGGATGGTCTGGTTATTGTCGATCAGTTGCTGTCGCACTTCTGTAGTGCGAATATACCAGGCGTCTTTCGCATAGTACATGAGCGGGGCGCCGGTGCGCCATCCAAAGGGATACTCGTGTTTGTATTTTTCGGAACGCCAGACCTTACGATTGCTTTTCAGATCTTTGATAATTTCTTTGTCCGCATCCTTGAACATTTTTCCCTGATACGGACCGTTCTGAAACGTTCCGTCCAGTCCTACCGCTGCTACCACGGGCAGATCATGTTTCTGACCCACTTCCAGGTCATCGGCGCCATAGGCCGGGGCGATGTGGACGATACCGGTTCCCGTGTCCATAGTCACGAACTCGGCCCCCACGGTATAATGACTCTCTTTGTCGATGCCTTTCAGCGCGAAGTCGAACAAAGGCTCATACGAAAGTCCGGTGAGCTCTTCGCCTTTGAATGACTTCTGAATCTTTGCCTGGCTTCCCGCACCTCGGAGCACATCCGCCATCAATTCCTTTGCGCAAACAAATAGCTCTTTCTGTAAAACAGGATCGGAAACGCTTTCGGCGGACTGAGCTTTTTTGGCTGCGTTGCCTTTGCCGGCCTTTTTCGAGGAATCGTCGTCTTTGGAAGACTTCTTTTTATCTTTGCCGGACTTAACTTTGGCCGGTTCGGGAGCCAGACCGTCTGCCGGAACTTCCAGTTCGAAAAGCACGTATTCGCTTTCCGGATGCAATGCCAGAGCTACGTTAGAAGGCAGGGTCCAGGGAGTAGTGGTCCATACCAGAAAGGAGGCCTGGCCATGCTTCTCTACGAAATTCTTATCGTTTATGGCGAATCTAACGGTAAAGGAAGGATCTTCCACGGTTTTGTAACCCAGGGCTACCTCCGCATCGCTCATAGTAGCGCCCATGACCGGGTCAAAAGGGACTACTCTATAGCCGGAATACACAAGACCCTTTTCATGGATTCGCTTGAAAAGTCCCCATACCCCTTCAATGTACTGGTTATCCATCGTATAGTAGGGATCATCCAGATCTACCCAGAAGCCAAGACGCTCGGAAAAGTCATTCCAGGCGCCAATGTATTGCTGCACCGATTCCCGACAGAGTGCGTTAAACTTTTCCAGACCTACGTCGGTTTCGATTTCCGACTTTGCCTGAATGCCCAGTTGCTTCTCCACTTCCCGTTCCACAGGAAGCCCGTGACAGTCCCAGCCAGCTTTTCGCGGAATATGGAATCCCTGCAACCCGCGAAAGCGAATATAGATGTCTTTGTACACACGGCTCAAAACATGATGGATGCCCGGTTTACCGTTGGCCGTGGGCGGACCTTCGTAGAAGCAGAACAGTGGTCCTTTTTCGCTTTTCTTTTTGTGCTTCTGGTAAATCTGGTTTTCCTTCCAGTAATCCAGAATCCTGAGCTCAAGATCACAACGACGGGACGCTTTGGGACTTTCAGACATAAGCCAGCAATTTCAAGGCCGGCTCTGCTTTCAACGGAAGATTGTCTTGCCTGTGGTCCGGGACTTCTCCGCCAGCAGAGCCATCCGGTGGCCCTGGATTACCTGGTGCAGGGTCAGGTCCGTAGCCTCCAGGGTTCGAACCAGCATCGCTTCCGGCACCCTTGTCCCGGCGCCGGCAATGCACTCCAGGACTTCCAGAAAATGCAAACAGAGGGCCCGGTCTTCACGCAGATGGCCGGCTGCATCCACCTGAACCGGTATCCGTTCAGCGCGAGCCCTTCCGTGACGATGCAGTCGCAGATCGCCGCCCTGTCCAAAACGACCTTCCAGGCTACCCAGGCTTCCGTCGATTCTCAGTGTTCGGGCCTCCTGAAACGAATTTCCATTCAATCGCATGGTGGCTGTAATTCCGTTTCTAAATTGAATCACCGTATCTGCATGATCGGGCTGGTTGGAGCCGGCGAAATATACGCACCGGCCGTAGGGTCCGGTACGGAGGGCCCGGTCCAATGACTCCGCGGTGACGGGCCCGGAAACGATTGTGGATGTAGGCCAGAAAGGCCAGGGCCGCAGCCGGCCCGCGAAAGGAAACCGCCGGAGCAGGCGAGGCCAACGGTAGGCAAGCGCGGCCATCCAGGAAAGGGGCGGTCTTCCGGACCGAATCAGTTCTCTCTTGATAGGAAGAGCATCAATGTAGGTTGATTCGGCATCGTATAGACAGCTTTTCTGATGCGGGCATCCATCGATGCAACGCTCGGTGGCCCCCGCTGGAGCGCGCTCCGGCAGAAAGGTGGACTGACTACCGCTGGATTGAACGCTTACAAATTCGCTGTCTGCGAACCATCCGATGAGATCGAAGTCGTGGCTACATTTGGCAAGGAGCACCGGACTGGAGGTTCTGCTATCCTTCCAGTTTCCGCGAACGTAGGAATGGGCAAAGTGATAATAGCTTACATTTTCGCAATGAAGAATGCTTCGTATCTCGCCTATCAGTCCCTGCTGGATCGCGGTTTTGATGGCGCCAAAGAATTGGCTGTAACGAAGCACATGGCAGACTACAATGGCGGCCCTGCTACCTTTCTTTCGGATCGCACGCACGTGCCGCTCCATACGATCCAGCTCTGATAGCTTCAATCCCACCGGCTTTTCCAGAAGGACCGAAATCCCCCGACCGGAAAACTCAATGGCAGGCTGGAGGTGCTCGGCGTCCGGCAATGCGATGACCACTGCATCAGGCACGGAAACGGCCTGATTCTTGCTTTGCGCTTCAGTCAGATAGTCCTGCCAGCTGGAATAAAGTATTGCCTCCGGAGCCACCGATTCCGCCAGATGAGCGGCACGGCTCCGGTCCCAATCCACCACCGCCACGATTCGAGCCCCGGCCGCTTTCAAGAACCTGGCATAGATGGTTCCCCGATCGCCAGCGCCCAGGATCGCAATTCTGGCGCCACCTACCGAGCCTTTCCCCTCCACGGGACTGTTTGCCAGGGCGTTCTTGGCCGAGGTGCTATCTGTCATTTATCTGTAATTGGATGCCTGGACCTCAAGGCAAGGTTTTCCCGGCCTGCCAGGGATCTTCGCGGGTGGCAGATCATTCCAGAAAGTCGATGCGTACTATCACCTCCGGGTTGCCCTTTCCGAAACGCCAGGGGATCTGCATGGTACCAACAAAGCTTTTTCCGTCAGAGGCCCAGGATAGGTCCGTGGTCACGTGCGGACCATCGGCAAAGGCACGGTATTCCGGCGATCCCTTCTGATTAAATCGCGTAATCTGCTTTTTTCCGCTGCCGTCCGGCAGCATCTCCCACCAGTCCGCCCCCTCGTTCTCCCGCTTGGACATCCAAACGATCCGTCCCTCCGAGGGCGAAAAGAGCGCATGCTCATTGAACGAAGATCGAGTCAGCCGCGTAACAGAATGGGGCGCATCCAGCGCCATCAGAAAAATGTCCCTTCTCTCCGGCCCACCGCGCTCGTCGAAGGGGCTGGAAAAGATCAATGCATTTGCTTGCCGATTGAAGCCATGGCATTCGTACACGGTAGCGATGCCCGGTTGGTGCTCCTTTCGATTTCTCAAGGACGGCCGACCCGTCTGATCCCTTATGTCGAAATCCGCCCAGTGTATTCTCCAGCTACCCGCGTACTGATGTAATGGAGACTTACGGGCCTGTTCGTACATTTCAGTCCAACAGAGCTTGTTTCCGTCGAAACTGAAGTGAGGATGGAGCGTTCCTTGCTCGGGGTTTCCTTCATCTACGTTCGTGAGCTGCCAGGCCGTTTGCAGCCCCGGAGCCAGTAGCCACAACTCGTTACACTGTCCGGCGCCGGGATGTTCCGCCAGGCAGGCATACCGATGGTCCGGCGACGAAACCTGGATAATGATGTGTTCACCGTCTGGATGCCATGCCGGCTGCCCTATGGACTCCCTGGGCGGCTGCACTGGTTTTCCCTGAAGATCAATCCATTTCAGGGCCTTACGATCGCAGGTGATGCACTTCTGATTTTTTCCCCATTCATCCATCATCCAGAGATCCCAGACGCCGGACCGAATGCGATCAAAGACAATCAAGCGATGGCTGGCCCTGGACCAACTCAGGCGCCCACCGTTTCTAGAAAGCAAGGTAATGCGAATGGAGCCCGAATCGATAGATTGGTGGGAATCGGTGTCGGGACCAGATCGAAGCGGACTGGCATACGCAATAAGCATTAGAAGAACGGCGAGACAGCCCGCTATAGGCGATAGCGGCTTTGCGCGCAATTTTTTGAGGTTGGGCAGCATTTTGAAACCAGATCTGCGCCATTCACGGAAACCGGGCAACCCAATTACTGCCTGCCCGTGGACCTCCATCGGCCCCGGGCCCTGTGCACCAGGTGATGGAAGAATTGTCCGCATACAGCACCCATCCGTTGGAGCGCCTGTATCAGGGGCTCCAACGGCCTCAGCCCGAAATCTGCGATTATTTCGCCGATTCAGGCCCGCCGAGCTCATCGGAGATAGGTCGGAGTATTCTGCCCGCCGAGATCCACCGAAACCTATTTGACCGCAGGGTGCCACAGGAAAACAGTGATAGTAAATTCGTAAACTATTGCTTCAAAGAATTACAGGATTCCTATGACCCAGCAGACAGCCAATTCCACGGACACGCAAACCGATCCTCTATATACCCGAGTCATTTCACAGCTAAACGAGGAGAAGCTGGCCAAGGACCTGACTCAAGTTCAACTCAGCCGAATCAAACTATTAGAAGAGATCGCGGTGGAGCTACCCGCTTCCAGTCGCGGCGCTGAGATTCGCACTATTCTGGAAGAGCATCTAAAAGAGAATACTTCCTCTCTGGCTGCGCGCTACATCATTGGAATCCAGGATCTGAACGAAGATCGCAAGACCGGAATCGAATATCTCGGCGAATTGATGCAGGAATTCCAGCGGGCAGCTCGATGGCCCATCGTGGACCACATCGCCGATCACGTTCTTCAAGTGGACGAGAACCATAGAACGGCCCTCCGCTCCAAAGTGGAGTCTACAGAACGACTCCGTGGCAAAAAGGAGCTCAAGCCTTACCTGGAAAGACTGGCCACGATAGATAAAAACAATCCCGACATTGCCCGGAAATACGGCATGGCCATCCTGGAAGACGATGCGGAAAAGGCCGTTGAGTATCTGAAGATGGCAGCGGAATCCTATGTACGCCAGAGAGATTACAACAACCTGGAAGAAATCTGGCAAATCCTGGTAAGCAAAGCCTACAAAGACATTCCTTTCTTTGAAAAACTGGAGCGGATACTCTCAGCAAATCGGGAAAAGACTCGGATCGCCGCCTATCTTGTCGGACTGGTAGAACCTTTTCGCCAGGAAGAGGACTGGGATAACGTAATCCACATCCTGAAAAAGATTCTACAATACGAGCCTAACTCATCCCGGGCCCGGTCCGACCTGGTCCGCGCCTACCGAAGCCGCTATGAGAATCATTCGCTTCTGAATGAATTTCTCAAGATGTCAGATCTGACCAACAACCGAAAGCCCGTGGCTTCGGCGGTGGCCAACTTCGAAAGAAACATTGTATTCGATACCGGAAACTACGTGTATCACCGCACTCGCGGGGTAGGCAAAATCACCGAAATTGACTCCGAAAACGTAATCATTGATTTTCGCGATAATCCCGGACAGCGCATGAGCCTGCAAATGGCTATTTCCAGCCTCCTTCCGCTGGAGCCGTCGCATATCTGGGTACGCTACTACGAGAATCCCGAAGAAATCAAAGCCATCTTCGAAGAAGATCCTATCGAATTCTTCACGATTCTACTAAACTCCTACAACAAATCCATCACTCTTTCAGAGATTAAATCCGAGATCGCAGGCAAATTCATTGATACCGGCGATTGGTCCAAGTGGTGGTCCCGTACAAGAACCCGGCTAAAGAAGGATCCTAACTTTGGCTTCAACCCGCGAAAGAAAGATGAGCTTCTTCTTCGCGAAAAGGAAGTAACCCTGGCCGAAGAGCAGGAAGAGAAGTTTCTACATACTTCGGACTGGAATGCCAAACTGGAATTGGCCATGGAAACGCTGAAGGATCCGGATACACGATCCGCGGCGCAAACCTGTAGTCACTTCTACCTGGAGCAGGAATCCAACAAAGATCTAACCAAGCGACTGCACTCCTATTTCTTTCTGGAAGCGGCCCAGGAAGCTTTCCCGGATATGGAGCTGTCCCGTCAGATCACAGCTGAACTGGTCAAGGCCATCTTTTCCGAAGAGACCGAAAAGACCCTGGTCAAGCTGTCTGCAGACACTCCGGTTACAGAATTCAAGCGATCTATCGTGGATCTGGTCATCGAAACCCGTCCCGAGGACTATCAGCAAATACTGTCCAAGATTCTATTCGAACTACCCATCAAGGTGCATCGCTACATCATCGGCGAACTGAATCGTCTGGGCCAGGTGGATACATTAAAGGCCTTCGTAGAGAAGGTATTCAGAAAGTATCGCGAGAACCCGGAGATCTTTCTGTGGGTGGCCCGGTCCATTCTATCCGGCCAGTGGACCTATCCCTGGATTCCGGCGAACAAAGAAGAAGTAATTCTGATGGTATTTCGTCTGCTAAAGCCCCTGGTGCGCATCGAATCCAAAGGCACTCGACTCAAGAACCAGGCGATCGAGACTATCTTCGGAACCACTAACATCACTGTGGATTCCATAAAGGCCGGTCACCTGCCGGAGATCGTAGAACAGTCCGAAAGCTCCGTGCTGCGCCGTATGGCAGCCCTCTTTAGAGAAGTGAGCTACGTTCCGGATGCTCAGAAGGATAACTTCGAAGAATATCTCGAAGAGATCCGCCCGGGATACAAGTCCCAGGCGGCCAGCGAGGAGGATATCCAGGAAGAAAAGGAGCAACAGGATCTACATTTGATTCCCGATGCAGACACTATCCTGGTAAGTCCAGCCGGACTGGAACAGAGAAAGGCCTATCTGGATCAGCTGATCAACGTAGAAATGCCCCAGAACTCCAAAGATATTGGAGAAGCGCAGGAAAAAGGCGACCTTCGCGAGAACTCGGAATACAAGGCCGCCCTGGAACGACAGTCTCAGCTCCAGGCCGAAATCAAGAAAGTCGATCAGAGCTTGAAAAAGGCCAAAGTCATCGATCCTGGAAGCGTTCGCACAGACATTGTAACTATCGGCGCAAAAGTGGCGGTAAGAAACAGCGAAGGCGAATCCACCGAGTACACCATCCTCAGCCCCTGGGAAGCGGACTCGGAGAAAAACATTATCAGCTACATTTCCCCTCTGGGCAAAGTGCTAATAGGAAAGAAAGTAGGCGATAAAGCTCAGCTTGAATCCGGCGCCGAATACCAGATCGAAAGTATTGGAAGAGGACTATAGATTTCTTCGGAAGTCAGCTGATGCTTCACAAGGCCACCTCCGGGTGGCTTTTTTGTTTTCCGAACCCATGTGCCATTAAAACATGGGGCATGAAACAGAAACTGTATTCGCTCCTCATATTCACAGCGGTGCTCGCTTTGGGTTCTGTAAGTTGCCTGACAGGTATACAGGCCGAACCGTCGCCGGCCATCCAGAGTAGATATGCCTACGATCAGGACTGGGAAAACATAAAAGAAGCGATTCTAAACAAGGATGTTAAGAAACTATCCGCCTACGCTGCCTCAGACGCCGTTGATGCGCAGCTCATCATAGACTCCTTCCATGCCGACCAGGACTTCCTGGATCAACTGAAGAAAGCCGGCTACAAGGATTTGCGAACCGAGAATGACGGCGACCGGGTACTTCTGGTTTTCGCTGCCGAGCTCTCGGGCGCTGACGAAGAAGGCAACGAATACGAAAGTGGACTGTATCTGTATTTCAATCAGGGCGATCCATCCCTGGAACTGGTAAACTTCCTGGCCGATGGATAATTACTACCTGGTCGGTAGCCGATTCCTGGACAATTGCCGAATCAATGCCATTAGCCGCATCGCGAGGCGGGAATCTTTTTGACCGGAATCAGCCTGGCTGTCATCCTTTCCAGACTCCCGACATGAGAGGCAAGAAATGAAAACACTGGTGCTGGGCTCCACCGGAATGGTCGGAGCCAACGTTGTATCGCAACTGAACGAAAAGGGGGAAAGCCCCCGCTTGCTGGCCCGCAATCCGGAAAAAACCCGGACTGTCCTTTCCGAGCAAGGACTGGATTCAGCCGGCTTCGAGATCATGACCGGGGATATTACCGCGCCAGAATCTTTGAAAGTGGCCATGGAAGGGATAGAACTGGTTTATCATTGTGCTGGTTTACCGGAACAATGGTTCAAGGATCCGGATGTATTCCAACGGGTGAACCATCAGGGCACCCGAAACGTAATGAATGCGGCGCTGGAATCTGGAGTATCCAGAGTAGTCTATACAAGTACCATCGATGTTTTCCAGGGAAAGACCGGCGAAAGATACGACGAAGACATCCTGGATCCGGCGCCAAAAGGCACATACTACGAACGATCCAAACAGGATGCAGATGTGGCCGCCGTAGAAGCCCTGAAGCAAGGCCTGGATGTCGTCTTTACTCATCCGGCCGGACTCTATGGACCGGGACCTGCCGGTTCTCCTGGCAGCAACAATTTTATTGCCGATTTAATCAACGGCAGGGTGCCCATGCTACTGCCTGGCGGATTTCCCCTGGTCTTCAGTGAGGATTGTGCCTGGGCGCACATCGAAGCGGCGCGATCGGCGCCCACAGGAGCACGTTACATCCTGAGCGATGATTTTTACTCTCTCAAAGACCTTGCCCTGCTCGTTCAAAGGCTGGTTCCGGATGCAAAAATACCGCCCACAATGCCGCTCTGGTTTGCCAAGTTATTCTCCGCAGCCGGCGAACTTAAAGCGAAGATTACCGGAAAGGCGCCCATGTTACCGGCAGGCCAGTTACACTTCTTGCTCTGGCAGGCAATACCGGATGCCGGTCGCGCGAAACGAGAGTTAAACTGGGAAGTAACGCCAACCCTCGAAGGATTGGAAGCCACCATCGGCCATCTAAAGAAAAAGGGCCTGGTTAAATAAAGGCCGACCGCGGATTCAATCGCGAGGTTTTTAAGCGCTCGTCAGAACACCTGAGAGGCGGAGATCTATAGGCTGGAACTCTGATCCAATGAAGCTTTATTCCACCTGATGGTCGGCAATGATCTTACCAGTACCTGCGTCCAGAACCAACAGTTGGGACGGACCATCCGCACAGTTTTCGCACACCTGGGTGGCCAAATAGAATTTCTTATTTCTCAAGGCAACATGGGATTTAAAGGGAAGAATATTTCCGTAACCCCTTTCTGCTAGATTCTCGGCCCATACGGAATCACATGAATCAGGATCAAACCGGGACACCATGGCATACGAAAATACGAAGTAATCAGATTCCCCCTCAAAAAGAAAACCAATGTTGAAGAACGAAGTACGCCTGTGGCATAACTCTTTGCGCCGGTTCAGATCATAGCGCAAAAATGAAGATGCAATGTATCCACCCCGGTTAACGCTATAAAAGATGTCCAGGTGGCCTTCCGGCGTAATGAAATACTCGGCCCGCTCCATCCATCCATCGTCGATATTCGAGCGAAGCAGAACAGAAGAGGCGTAGTCCTGGCGCCTTGTTTCCGTGTAATCCTGACTGGTACCCAGAAAAATTTTGGTGTCTCCGTGCTCAATGCAGGCCGGAGCGAAACCACATTCATTCATGGGGGTTGCCGTGGGCCAATCCGGTAGCGACAGTTTGTTGATCGGCATGAGAGCAGCGGTTTTGACGTAGCCCGTCTGGCGGGTGATGAAGTCAAACACAGACAGGTAGAGCCCCGGTCGCTCATCGGAAAAAACCACTTCGTCGAGAGAAAGGGATCGGATTTCCGGAGCTCCTTCGGAAGGCTCTTCCAGCAAACCGGTCTTTGTCTGCAGAATGTAGAATTGTCTTGGCGATTTCTCCGCTACAGGCCGTGGCTCCGGATCCTTCCAACAGGCAGAGCAAAGAAGGACCGTAGTGCCCATGAGAAGTAAGGCCAAAAGGTAAGAGGGTTTCATGCCAGCAAATCCAGTGTCGGACCCGAAAGTGGGCTCATTTGCTGCTCCTTTCAAGTCAAAAAGGCTCGAGGGGGCTCTACTCTACGGCGCCAGCCCGCCCCGAGTTCGCATAACAGCGCCTGCAGGACCATAACCCGCAAGGGGGGCGGTTTTCAGCGGGGCCCGTGTCCGGAATATGCCCGTGCGGCCGCACTGCGATCGATTCGGCCGTCCGCACAACGCCGGCACGACTGGCAACCGAGTCATGGCATGTTCTAAATCTGAGAATTGGTATTGGGGCCCGCCTTCCAAGATGAAAGGTGCGGACTGAATTTAAAGGGTCAGGAGCCAGATTTCGGGGGAGCGAGGAAAGAAGTAAGCACCGGGGGAGAAACTGGATCCCCCCGGATATCAGTCCAGTTCGTTCAGCTGACGACGGACATCAGCCGCTTTCTCGTCTTCGCCCTTTCCATCGTAGTAATGCTTCAGATCCTCAAGAGCCTGTCGCTTTTCTTCGATGGTCTTCGCATTCTTTACGGCACGTTTCAGGCGCATTTCCTTGTTGAAGGCCGCCGCGTAGCGATCGTTCATGAAGCCCTTTCGCACTTCTTCGGAAAGCTCTTCATTGCCTTCCACAGGAGGAGCGGTTTCTGCTTCCGGCATATTGGAGGCAAGTTCTTGATTGGAAGCGTCGCCCTGGTCCGGGTCGGTGTTGGGTTTTGCGTTCTCTTTGGAGTTCTGACCGGCGGTGTTCTGGCGCGTTGTGGCCTGATCCGCTACAGGGCCGGGCTGCGTATAGTTCCGTTGCCTGGTTTCCGGGTTCGGCGCCACGGCAACCTGGTTGCCCGGGACTGGTTTGCTTTCCGCTCCTGAATCCTTGTTCGAATCATCGGCTTCGGCCATCATCTCCGGTCCATCGGAGGTAGGATCGTTTTGAGGAGCGGCGGATTCTTCAGCTTCGTTGGTCTCTTTGGAAGCTGTTTGCGAGATTTCGCCCACCGGATTGTAAAAGATTACGGCAAGAATCACGGCGGCCGCCGCTGCCATTGCGCTACCTGCGTACAGGGGAACTCCGGGGCTGAAGAAGGACTTCATGGATTCTAAAATACCCGCACCGGCCGGATCCCGGCTTACCGAGGGAGCGCCTTCCGCTTCGAGGCGATTCAGAAGCATCTTTGAAAACTCATCATCGGAGTACAGAGGCGCCGGAGCCTTTGCTGCAAGAGCCTTGAAGGCTCCTTGCAACGAATCGTCCATGCGCCGATGCTGATTCAGTGCCTGACGGTCCTCATCGCTCAATGCAGCCAACTCGTCGGAGGTCATTTCGCGCTCCGGTTGCTGCAGAAACTCATCTATTTTATTGCGCTTGTTCAAAAAACTCCGTTCCCTTGCCGTCCTGCAAAATGGCGCGCTTTAGTAGCTCCCTTGCTTTAAACAGTCGGCTCTTGACCGTTCCTACCTGAATCTTGAGCACCGAGGCTATTTCCTGATAGGAAAGATCGTCAAAGTATCTCATCACCAGGATTTCGCGATAACGCTTATCCAGAGTGTTGATTTGCTCGATTAGATAAGAGGACTCCGTGGAAAGTTCGAGATTTTTTTCCAGATCGATACGATCATCGTGAATCATGAAGGCGACAGAGTCAAGGGAGTCGGAAGGAGCGTTCTTCTTACTCCGATGGAAGTCCCGGCACTTGTTTACAACGATCCGGTACAGCCATGTATAGATGCCACTTTCCCCACGAAAGGATTTCAGGGCTCTGTAAGCGGTAACCAGGGCCTCCTGAAGTATATCCTCGGCGTCCTGGGGATTACCCAGCATGGACACCGCTTTCCGGATTAGCCTTGTTCTGTAAGGAGCCACCAGTTCCATGAAGGCGCGCTGGTCCCCTTTCAGAGTTTTTTCAATCAGGCCCTTTTCGGAAGCCCGTTCTGACATGTTAGTTGCCTGCCCCCGAGTCCGACTCGGTTTTTTCTTCGGGAGCGAATCCTATAGTAATGATCAGAATAACGATTCCTACTACAATCAGACTATCAGCCAGATTGAAGATGGGCCAGGTCTCCCAGGCCAGCCATTTCAGAAGAAAAACATCTCGAAATTGATCCAGGCCAAACCAGATGCATTCCACGAAATCCACTACCCCGCTTACATGGCCTTCCCGGGGACCAAAGCTGAATACCCATTCCCTGGTTTCCAGACTCTTCACAAATAGCTTGTCTATGAGGTTGCCCATGGCGCCGGAAAAGACAAACAACCAGGCCACCGGATGACCGGCGCCGTAGGTCATCCAGCGATAGAAAAACAAGAAGATGATCGCCCCGGCCGTCAGGAAGATGCCCAGAACGGGCGCAGAAGGACCGCTTCCAAAAAGAAACCGGTCATTGAATACCAATCGGAGCCGGATGTATTTACCCTGCTCTCCCCAGATCGGTACGTAATTGGTTTCATCAATCTCGGCAGGCTGGCCCTGATTGGTGAATACGCCGGCCTGCATACGCTGGGTGGCCGAAAGACCGAAGTTCAGACTCTCGGTAATCACCTTCTTTGTACTGAGATCGGCAACCACAAGAACTACAAAAACCGCGATCCAGACCAACGGATAGGCTTTCAGAAACGGGACGGGGAAATTAAGAATCTTTTTCATGAAATCTTCCACCCATTGCTACAGGCAATTGCTCCACCGTCAAGTCAGTAGCAGACCACTCCTGCCTGTGCGGATAGCCATTACCCATGACGGCGGTCGGAGGCATGGGACCGAACGGACCTTTTTCCTCTTGCCCGACGGGCAAACCATCCAAATCTGGTGGGGCAACCCGGGACCACCGGGATTACAATAGCCCTGGGCCATCAACAAGGCTATACTGCAAAGGCGCAAAGAATCAGAAGCAACAGGAACCCGGCCCCATGGAAGCAACCGATCAGAAGAAAACCAGCTACACACAGGATGCCATGACTACCATCGATAGTCTGGAAGCCTTCGAGAAGCAATACACGCGGATCCCTGTAGAAGCCATAATCAAACAGGACGTGCTCCGGCTGGGGGTTCATTTCGATGAGAAGTCTCTGGAAAAGGGAGACTACAAAACCAAGGACTATTTTATCTTCACCTTTGATCATATCCCGCTTCAGGAACAAAGCGAAACGGTACGATTCCGGGCGCCAGAAGAGATCAAAGTATCCGGCGGTCATTTTAACCTGAAGCCTACCGTAATCAGCGTTCGACTGGACCATAGATCGCCTTACCAGGTGCGGTTCACCGAAGAAGGGCCGGCTCTTTATCTGAACGACACAAACCTGGGTTCGGTAGAATTCCCTCCTATTCCCGATTGGTACAGGCATCGTACGGAAAGCGGAAAGTCTCCCGGGGAAATTGCGCCGGTAATCGAATGGGGCTATCTGTTATATCTCACAGTATTCAGAAATTGTCAGTACTTTGGCAAAGACGAAGAGTGTGCCTTCTGCGACATCAACCATAACTGGAGACAGCAGAAGATGGCGGGCCGTCCCTACACCGGCATCAAGTCCGTGGAAGAACTCCTGGAAGTGCTCGCCTGGGTGGACAAGGAAGACAATACGGCCAAAGTCTATACGATCACCGGCGGTTCGGTACTCACGAACCTCAAGAAGAAAAACGAAACCGATTTCTATTTCGAGTACGCGGAAGCCATCGAAAGCAAGTTCCCGGGCCGCTGGATGGGCAAAATGGTCACCCAGGCCTGGGAAAAAGAGGATCTATGGCGATTCAAGAACGTTGGTATCCAGGTTTATCATCCGAACTACGAAATCTGGGATAAGAAGCTATTCCCGCTCATTTGCCCGGGAAAGGAACGATTCATCGGTCGCGAGAATTGGATTCGCCGGATAATTGAGTCTGTCGAAGTCTTTGGTCCTTCGCATGTAATCCCCAACTTTGTAGGCGGTGTGGAACTGGCGAAGCCCCATGGATACGATACCGTAGAAGAGGCCGTGGCGTCTACCGGTGAAGGGTTGGACTACTTCATGAGCCACGGTGTGGTGCCCCGGTTCACCACCTGGTGCCCGGAACCTTACACTACACTGGGTAGCCAGCCCGGTCCCCCTCTGAAATATTTCCTGGAGCTTCTTACAGTCTGGAAAGACACGTTCGAGAAGTACAACTTGCCAGTGCCTCCGGGATACGGCGAACCCGGCCCCGGCAATGCGGTTTTTTCCGTCAGCGCCTTTATGGATGTGATCGGCTACGAAGGCCGGTAGTCTCTTCGGGCTTCCAGGCGGATTCTCTTTGCGGCTCGCCCGCGCGACTGAGGCCGAGCCGTTAGCTTGCCAGAGCCATGCTCCTGTCCTTTTCAAGCCACTCGTTTAACGTGGCCAGATTTCTGGCGGGCTCTTCGCCTACCACGGGCTCAAAACCGTAAATCCGTCCGAGCACGGTGTTTTCGCCGCAGGCGGATATGGCCGGCCAGACCAGGCTACCCTGATAGCTGGGAAACAATCGCCGCATATACAGGTTCAAATGACGCAAGCGCGATGCCGGGAGATAGCTTCGGGCATATAGAATCAAAGCGATGGGCCGCCGGGTTTCCTGTCTTAGCAGGTCCATATCCAGAGAAAAGAAATGCGGCAGCCCCTTTCCCATCCGCTGCAAACCCAGGGGTATGGGTGTATCCCTCTCCTTGGCTGAATCATGACTGTTTTCCACGATCCATTTGCAGCTGAGCGCCAGGATTTCCGGATACGAAGCCAGCGCCCTGCGCAAAGCCATCAGGGTTTCCTCGGAGGGGCGAAATGAGCACTCCGAACTCAGTTTACGTTTCAATGCATGAACAGGTATCATACTATTCTATGTTTCCAATACGCATTCCGTTCAAAAGAAATTGTAGCAACGGAGGACGATCCTGGAAAAAAAGTTGCCCCCAGTCATCGGCCAATCCAAAAGCAAGCATGCGGCCTTTGTCTTTTAACCGTTTCGTTCGCTCTTTCCTGTTTCCACTGATGAGAACCGTTACGCTGAGCCTCGCATTCATGGCGCTTACGCAATGCAAGCCAGGCGCAACCCAGGAGCCCGTGGCCCTGGAAATTGAGCTTTCTGAAATGCCTGTATTTCAAAGGGATTACTGGCCCACCGATGGCTGGCGGAAAAAGGAACTCCCGGGAGCGGATCGATGGAAAGACCTGGAAGATTACGCCTTTAGCCGTCAGGGGACCGAAGAGGAACGAGCCGGCATCCGGACAGACAGCGTGGTGATTATCAAGGACGGTTACCTGGTATATGAAAGATACGCGGCCGGCTATACCGAGAAAATGCCTCACCTCACCTGGTCGGTGAGCAAGAGCGTTTTGCAGGCCCTGGTTGGTCGAGCCGTTCAGCAGGGCTTGATGGAACTGGATGATCCCATTGAAAAATACATTCCGGAAGGCAAAAAAGAAAAGACCATCACGATTCGACATCTGCTGCATATGAGTTCAGGCCTGGATGCAAACGAAGGCTACGAAAGCGGCCCGCTGACCTCCACGGTCATTGCGATGCTCTATACCCGGGGCCGTGACGATATGGCCCGTTTCTGTGCCAGTTTACCGACCCGGGCCGAGCCCGGCGCGATGGTGTACTATTCCAGCTGCGATACAAACATCGTCTCCGGGGCCCTGAAGGAAGCGTTAATCGCCAGGAATGGAAAGGAAGCCGGAGAAGAAGCCTATGCCAGATATCCCTGGACCGAGTTATTTGAGCCGCTGGGTATGGATACGGCGGTTTGGGAAAGAGACGCCTCGGGAACGTTTGTGGGCTCCTCGTATCTGTATGCAAGCCCGCGGGATATGGCCAGGTTCGCCTTTTTATTCTTGAACGATGGAGTCTGGGAAGGCAAGCGGCTGCTTCCCGAAAACTGGCTGGAATTCACGCGAAAGGTAGCTCCGGCCTACAGCACGACTTCACCGTATCCGGGCTGGGATGCCGGATACACATCCCACTGGTATTCGAATTCCGGGGTGCCAGGCCGCGATCTGAAACCGGCATGGCCCTCCGCGCCCGAAGATACCTTTGCCGCCTCCGGCCACTGGGGGCAGATGATCTTCGTAATCCCGAGTCTGGATCTTATCATCGTAAGGATGGGCGACGATCGAGATTACAGCTTTGACAAAGACGTTTTTCTAAAGAAAGTCCTGGAGGCTCTGGAGCTAAGATGAAACGATTCCTTCGCATTTCCCTGGTAATACTAATTGTTCTGCTGATATCGGCCGGCGCCTGGTCGCTGGCCAACTGGCATCATCTGAGGTCTTTTCCGCATATCATTTCCAGCTTCTACTCCAAGGAGTTCTGTAGCTGCTACTTTGTCGTGGAACGATCGGAGCCTTTCTGCCACAACTATGCCCGGCAGTATGTACCCATAAGCGATTTCAAGCTAAACAAAGAGGAAAAGTCCGTTACAGTCACCGGTCTGGGTATCACGACTACCAGCGTCTTCGTGGATGCAAGATACGGCTGCCGTATCCAGGGGGGGCTTTAGAATTCGCCTCGGTTGCCCGGGGCTAGCGGAACCGGAGCATTGCTTCCGACTAAACCGCGCTAGGCCTTCGCATAGCCTCGGCCGATTCACCCGCTGCAATCTGCAGAGTTTCGGCGAAGAACTGGCGAAGAAAACCGTCCAGATCATCCATGTCATTGAGCTGCTTTACTTGATTGCCGCTGAGCGTCTGGCGAAATCGCTTCGCCCCCGGCAGTCCATGAAATAATCCAAGCAAATGCCTGGTGATGCGTGCCGCCGGCACTCCTTCTTCGCGCATGGAGACTATGTAATCGCCCATTCGCTGGAGCGGGCCAGACAATCGCTCCAATTCTCGCACAGCGCGCATGTCTCCTGTTGCCTGCCGCCAATCCTCGGTATTCTGACCGCCGAACGATGGACCAGGAGTCCAATCCACGCCGCTGTGCTTTTCGGGGCTGCTCTGCCCGAGCGAATGCATTCCGGCGTCCACTTCATTCATTATATCATCCACATAGAGAAGGATTCGCGGCGTTTCGTAGGCGGCCCGACCCACCATTACACCGTCCAGAGGACCATTCAGGTGCTTCTGGATAGCGGCGATTTCGCGCAAGCCTCCATTCAGTTCTACAGGAAGCTCGGGAAACTCATCCTTTAGACGGTACACATCCTCATAGCGCAATGGCGGCACGGTCCGATTCTCCGCCGGATTCAATCCGCCAAGAACGGCAATCCGTGCATGTACAATCAGTCGGTCGCAACCCGCTTCTACCATCGTCGCCGTAAAACGGCGCAGATGCTCATAGTCCGAAAGAGGATTCATACCTCTGGCCTCGATTCCGATTCGGGACTTAACGGTTACCGGAATCGATACAGCCTTCTTCATGGTTTCCACCAGGCGCGCTACATGGCCGGGATCGGCCATCAAACAGGCGCCAAAGGAACCGGAGGCCACTTTTTCGCTGGGACATCCGCAGTTCAGGTTGATCTCGCTGTACCCCCATCGCTCAGCCCAACGGGCCGCTTCGGCCAGATATTCCGGTTCGTTTCCTCCCAGCTGCAATACCACCGGAGATTCCTCTGGATGAAAATCCAGGAAGCGGGACCGGTCTCCGTGGACAATGGCCCGAGCATGAATCATTTCTGTGTACAGGACGGCCCTTTTGCTCAGCTGACGGGCCAGGAAACGGTAGTGCCGATCGGTCCAATCCATCATAGGAGCGACGCTGAACCGCTTTTCTGCCCTCGGCGGCTTTTCAAGCGGTTTGTTTTCGATGGGACTTTTCACGGATGGGTCCATGGGGATACTGATCTGCTATGCGCCCAGGTCAGCGCGGGCTGGCTCTCAATTCAGGTTGGAACCAACGAGACCGGGAAACCGCGGCTTCGGTAGCCCGGCAACGCTCAGGGCGCCTGCAACAGAACCAGTGATTCTCCAGAAAACCAAAGCAACCCGTACGGGCCACGCAGTTTTTTCGTTTAATCTGGCCACAGGACCGAGATCACAAAGGCGAGCAGAAACATCAAAACGATGACCGGTATCTTCCAGCGAAGATCGCTTTTCTTCGCCGCCCCACAATGACAGCAGGCCGGCTCCGGTAGATGTTTTCACCGGTAGCGACTGCAGTTCCGAAAGCGAATACTCGGTAATGCTCTGCACATCTGGATTGGCGATGCTCTTTATCTCCAGGATTATCAGCCTGCTCCCGGTAAGTCCTATGAGATAGTTCTTCGTAAGCATGAATGTAGCTATGATGCCGGGAAGTATAGCCAGCGCAGTAAGTAGAATGATGATCATGATATTCGGTTGTTTTACGCCGTAGGCGAAATGTTTAAGCTCCTCACCGGGATTCAGGTGGGGCGCAAACACCTCCTGTGCTTTGTTTTCATCTAACTTTGCCATTTCTTCCTCCCAGGCCGTTTTGCCGTGACCAGATTGGCATAAAAAGAAAAGAAATTCAAGTAGTTACTTCCAGACCACATGACGTTTCTTGAGCCACGGCAATCAACATCCGGGCAGAAGAAAGACAAACTCGGATCCAGGTATTCTAAACGCCCTTTTTAGACGGGCTCGCATTAGTTGTACCTCTTAAACTCAGACCAGATTTCTGAAAGGGGGCGAATCGGATCGTATCCTATCATCACTTCCGTTTTGCGACGAAAGTCCATACACTCAGTACAATGAATTGTGGACCGATGCTCCAGCCGACCGAAATGTCTGCGAACAAACTCTTCATCAAATCCCAAAAAGATGACAACCTTCGTCGGGCCGGACCGGGCCATGGGAGGGCCCCAGAGGTAAAAGCTATTGTGACCCGAACCCGCTTCCGGTAGCATTCCGGCCCGGTACAGTCTGTCCATGGGCCCCGCCAGGAAGTAATTGCGGCCGATGATAACTGTATCATCTTTCAGTGAAGCGGGCACAGATTCGTAGGCTGCCAGCGCCGCATCCTCAATCTCGGGCCATCCGAACATGCCTGCGAAGTGCTGCGGCATGGTGCCGCGACCGTATTTTTCGAATTTGGGAGGAGCTACCCCGAGCGTCGACTCGTAGGTCTGATAATTGGCAGGCGCAAGCAGCGGCATACTCATAGGCGAAAGAGCAAGGCCAAATCCTAGAATCACAAGACAGTAAACGAAGGCCGATTTTTTCCATCGCTCTGCATAGACGGCGCCGGCCGCGAACAATACAGGAAAGGCGCCGGCCAGATAGTAGCTCTTCCCCTGACCCATAAAAACGATGAGAAATGCAGCGATGAGCGCTACCGAAACCCAGCGGTAAGGTAGTAGTCCGGAGGGCACTGAAGCAGCAATCTTTGCAAACCCGGGTCCTGGTGAAGAAACCGCGAACCGTGAGCAACCAGGGTTCCGTGCACCGGCGAACCTTGCTGCCTCGCCGGTTTCTGAGAGTCGCTCCCGGCCTGAAAAGACAGCCATGTAGATACCAGAGACCAGCAGGGCAAGAAACCCGGACAACCAGAGCGGCGCCGCAATGGGATTCATCTCGAGAATCAGTCCGGTGATGAAGGCAAAGGGATCGAAATAGTTTTTGTTCTGCGATGCGTTACGAATAAACTCAAGCGTAGGCCATCCATTGTCCATCTGCCAGAAAAGATTGGGAGAAAAGATGGCCAGCGCAACAGCGGCGCAGATGTAAGGTTGTGGTCGGCGAAGCCAGCGTGGATTTGTAACAACCATACCGGCAAAGAAACCGGCGCCCAGAAAAAGAACTCCGTGCTTGTTAAGAAGTCCAAGACCCAGTACCACTCCGTTGAGGATCCAGAACCTGTAGCTTTGCCGGGCACTACTCAAAGACCGGTTGAAAAGATAAATAGCTAGAGTCCAGAAGAGCACATCCAGACTATTCATGGAGTGGAACTTGGCCAGCCCCATCAAGACCGGCGCAAGGGCAATGGACGTACACGTAAGCAGACCTGCAACGGGGCCACCTTTCATGTCGCGAACCAACGCCCAGCCGACTCCAATGGTAAGAATGCCCGCCATGACCGATAGGCCGCGAATGGCAATCAACGAATCGCCAAAGGCGCTGACTACAAGATAGAGTAACCATACCGAAAGGGGCGGATGATCCACGTAGCCCGCATCAAGACGGGCGGCGCAGCTTAGATAGTAGAACTCGTCGCCGAAATATCCATATTCCTCTATGGACAGTGAATGGAGGAGAAGTCTGATCAGCGCTGCAGTAAGGAATGGCCAATAGACAGTGATGGTTTTCATGCGCCCATTATAGGGCAGCATTTCATCTAAATCCTACGGATTCCAGAATTCAGCTAATGGATATTAAAAAGGACCGATGGATTTCGAAATCTATCAGAGGCGAGGCTTCGCTTCTGGGGGGGCTGGCTACTCTGGGAAATGATTCACGAAGATACGAAAACAGTCAGTCCCTATTGAAAGGCCCCGAGTATCCGGAGCGCCTTTCGCCTATTCGGATTTGTGCGGGTCCAATCCGGATTTTCTATAAACGGACGGAGTCTGTCCCACTAATTGCTTGAAAGCCAGATTGAACGGCGCCAGGGTTTGATAACCAAGATCGTAGGCAATGCGAAGAATGGGCTGTTCCGAGAGGGCGGGATCGAGCAGCATTTCTCTGGCATCATTAATCCGATGAGTATTCAGGAACTGATTAAAGTTCGAAAAGCCCAATTCCCCGTTTATCAGTCTTCGCAGTTTGTATTCCTGACAGTTGAGGCTTCGCGCCAGCTGACCAATGGTCAATCCTTCAGAATGATGGATTTTCTCCCCGATGGCCTGGCTCAGCGCACCAAGCAGATCTTTATCGGATCCCCGCCCGGGATTATCCACGGATCGCAAGTCCCGAGCGCCGGATGCGGGCATCAGATCCGGCCGGACTTGAAGCAACCAGAAGGGGGCAAAGAAGGCAATCAGCGAAATGACAAGGATCTTGAGAGCATCCAGAAATTCAGGTACCGGATCCGGGCGGTACAGGATTTCCACTGTGGCAACAGCAAAGACTATGGAGCCCAGAAATCCCAGAAGCAGCGGCCGCAGTCGATACCTCCACGGGATCAGATCCTCGGATTGACGCTTTGCAATATGAACGGCAGCTGGAATCAAAAAAAGCAGCAATGGCGCCTGCGGCAGGATCGAAACAGTGAACTCAAGAGGAACATTTCCGCGAACCAATGCCAGCAATGCCTCCCGAAACAGCACAATCAATAATGCCAGAGAAGCCGCAGTCACCGGCAATATCAGATGGCGCGGACCTGGTTCGAAGGAATCGTCAAATAGCGTTCGGCAAAGAAGATAAAAGAGCGGCAAAGGTAAGAGAGCCAGCCACTCCATCGCATACTCCAACGGAGCATACAGATCGATGGCGCTTCCTACGATCAGATGCCCGGCAACCGAGAGCAGGAAGGCGGCCAGAATCCGGCTTAAAGCTCGTCCATGCAGCCAGACCTGTACCGAGAGGTTAAGCAGCAGCACTACAGAAATGGCGCGAAGTATTTCTACAAATGGCAGCATTTACGATTCTTCAGCATCTTTGATAGCGTCTCACCGGTTTCCCGCTTGTAAACGAGCTTCTATTCGCCAGCCTCGCTGTCTCGGCTTTCATGGTTCGGCCCCGGTATTTTCGCAACGGCAATTCAGCCTCGATGGTTTGGTAGCTCTGGTTAGGGCCTGGTGCTTGAGCAAATGCAGTTCGGCCTCGCTGGTTCAATACCTCTCGTCCGGCCCCTCAGGTCCAGATTCTGTCATTCTGCCCATGCGATGGAGCTACTCCACCTGCTCAATGTCTCGTACCGCGCCGGTATGCGCTGAAGTTGTCAGGGCAGCATAGGCGCGAAGGGCCGCCGATACCTGTCGCTGGCGGTCCAGGGGTTTCCAGGCCTTTTTGCCTTTCGCTTCCATGGCCTCTCTACGCCTTTGCAAATCCTCTTCGGAAACCTTGAGCTGGATGGATCGATTGGGAATGTCGATTTCGATAACGTCTCCCTCCTCCACCAGGCCTATGGCGCCGCCCGCCGCCGCTTCCGGAGAGACATGACCGATGGAAAGCCCGGATGTGCCGCCGGAGAATCGACCATCTGTAATTAACGCACAATCTTTACCCAGGCCCTTGGACTTCAGATATGTCGTAGGATAAAGCATTTCCTGCATGCCCGGTCCGCCTTTAGGACCTTCGTAGCGAATCACCACAACATCGCCGGCCACAATATGATTGTTCAGGATCTTATACACCGCCTCTTCCTGGCTTTCCATAACACGAGCTTTTCCCGTGAATTTAAGAATGGACTCATCTACACCGGCGGTCTTCACTATGCAGCCTTCCGGGGCGATATTTCCATACAGAACGGCCAGGCCCCCGTCTTTCGAATAAGCGTTTTCAATATTTCGAATACAGCCTTCCGAGCGATCCAGGTCCAGTTCGGGCCACTGCTTATTCTGCGAAAAGGCCACCGTTGTGGGAACGCCGCCGGGCGCTGCCCTGTACATTTTTCGCGCTTCGGACTGTTCGTCCTGGCGAATGATGTCCCAGCTATCCAGAGCCTGACCCATAGAAGCGCTGTGCACAGTGGGCACCTGGCGCTTTATCAGACCGGCCCGGTCAAGTTCGCCCAGAATCCCCATTACGCCGCCTGCCCTGTGCACGTCTTCCATGTGATACTTCTGAGTAGACGGCGCTACTTTACAAAGACAGGGAACCTTCCGCGAAATGGCATCAATGTGCGCCATGGTAAAATCTACGCCGGCTTCCCGAGCGGCAGCAAGGATATGAAGCACCGTATTTGTGGAGCCTCCCATGGCCACATCCAGACTCATGGCGTTTTCAAACGCTTCGAACGTGGCTATGTTTCGCGGAAGAACTGAGATATCATCTTTTTCATAGTACCGTTTGGCCAACTCCACCACCAGTTCTCCGGCCCTCAGGAATAGATCCTTGCGCGCTGCATGGGTTGCCAGCAAAGAACCGTTCCCTGGAAGCGAAAGACCCAGAGCTTCGGTAAGGCAGTTCATGGAATTCGCGGTGAACATTCCCGAGCAGGAACCGCAGGTTGGACAGGCGGAACGTTCCAGAGTCGCCACTTCCTCATCGGATACGTCAGGATTGCCGGCTTCTACCATGGCATCGATCAAGTCCAGTTTTCGCTCCTGGCCCTCCCATTGCACCTTGCCGGCTTCCATTGGCCCGCCGGAAACGAAAACCGTAGGAATGTTCAATCGCATGGCCGCCATGAGCATGCCCGGAGTGATCTTATCGCAGTTCGAAATGCAAATCAAAGCGTCCGCTGTGTGAGCATTTACCATGTACTCTACAGAATCTGCGATCAGGTCCCGGCTGGGCAAAGAATACAACATGCCGGAGTGCCCCATGGCAATACCATCGTCCACAGCAATGGTATTGAACTCCTTGGCCACGCCGCCGGCGCTTTCGATCTGACGCGCCACCATTTGTCCCAGATCCTTCAGATGCACGTGACCGGGCACGAATTGAGTAAATGAGTTCGCAATAGCCACTATGGGTTTATCAAAATCGGCATCGGTCATTCCGGTGGCGCGCCAGAGGGCCCGGGCCCCGGCCATGTTTCTACCGGCGGTGGAGGTCTTTGATCTGTACTGAGGCATAGAAATCCAGTCCTTCCGCGTTGTTTTGCGGTCGACTAAAAAAGAAAAAGAGTGATCGGATAGGATAGTATTTCGAATTCTGCGCCAGGGTAGACCGATGTTCGAGTGCCGGACCGGGAACGCAGGGGCGTTGGGATACCGGCCCGAGCCAAAGGAATCAGAAATCGGGTGGCAGCGCCCGGAAAGTACCAGGGCAGCTGGATGGTTACCGGTGGGCTATTGCATCTCAATTCCCGGCAATCGCACATCGCATCATGCTGCCTAATGAATCATCAGAACGGAGGTTCATCAAGACAAAGAATGCGATCGCTATTGCCATTACGTCCTGATCCTCATCTTCTGGGAGTTGTAACCAGAGTTTTCTTGTGCACTGATGAGTTCTTTGTGGAGCAGCCATCCCCCGTAAACATCGGGTTGATGGCTGCGGATTCCTTACTTCAACGAGTTAATCCCAAAATGGTTTCCTTCTGTATCCTGGCAAAGCGTTACCCAGCCGAAATCCCCTATGGAGAATTTTGGCCGAATCACCTGGCCTCCGGCCGCCACTACACGCGCTTCTTCCAGGGAACAGTCTTCCGATTGGAAGTACACCAGCGTGCCCCCGGCGCCGGGCTGAACTCCATCCATCTTCACCAGAGCGCCCAGGGCGCCATAGCGCTGCATAGAATTCTCATCGGCCGGAAAAGCCATCATTTGCGAAGACCCGGTGGGATCTTCCAGTCTTTGCATTTTGTTACCCAGTACTGATTCGTAGAACTCCACCGCCCGGTCCATATCCTGGACATAGATGTCAAACCATCCTATTGTATTTCTCTCTGGCATATTCTTTCTCCTGATTATCAAGTGATGCCTGAATGATAGCAGAATCGCCGGGCCTCGTATTGTAGATGTCAGACATCGAATTTTTTTTTGAATTTTTCCGGAGTGTAGCCGGTGATCTTGCGAAAGGAGTGAATGTAATGCGCCTGGTCGGAGTAAAAATCCAGGTAGTGACGTTTGAAGGATTGTTGCAGGCGCAGGACTTTCAGTAGATCATGCGGCGTGAAGTTTGTGGTTCGTTTCAACGTTCGCTGTAACTGTCGCGGCGACAAACCGGCAGCTTCCGCCATGTCCCTGACATCCTGTATATCCTGGATGTTTCGCAGAATTTTTTCTGTCAGCGGATTGGGCACGACGCAATCCAAAGAGACCAACTCCTCCACGAATCGGCTCATCACCCTCTCCCTGGCCCGAAAATCAAGACCAATGAGTTTCCTGTTCACTTCAATCAAAGGCAAAGAGCCCCGGTACGCTTCCCCGACATAACTATCAAAGATTTCCTGACGATTTCCCCGCCAGACTCCGGGTAGAAATTGAATGCCGACGTAGTGAAACTCCCGGCCCAGGTTGAGCACCTCAAACGTAGTTCGCAAAGCGGTAACTCCGGCAACCTCAGGCTCCAGTTCATTGAATAGTATGTTTACGCAGGCATCCGGTACGGCATGTAATTCGAAATCCTGTTCCAGCCTTGACTCAGTCTTCAGTTCCCAATAGCAATGAACCAGATGCGATAGGCTTTCCGGGGGCTTCATCTCCCGGTAATGCACAAGTCGGGCATCCCGGGCGATTCCGTCTCGAATGGGGCTGTATAGACCCTGCATCGGTTGTTCTTTCATTCTTTACCCGCTTGACCAATACTGAAATGGACGGGGAAATACCCGACATGGCTCATCCTCGCAAGACCGTTTCCGAAAATAACTTACTAACGCGCCTGATTTTTCCAGAGTTTTTTGGAGTGCCACACCAGATTGACGCAACATTTCGCATGGATGCGGAATATACCATTGGAATGACTGAGGTCAGATCTATTCGGAAGCGGCTCTATGATAGCACGTGCAGAGGCAGGGCTTTAGAATGAAACTACTGGATTGCCAGGATATTATGGAGTGGCGCCAATGGTTAAGGGCCAACCATAGAAAGACCGATTCCATCTGGCTGGTGTATTATAAGAAGGGAACCGGGTCCCCAGCGTCTGATGCGAAGACCGACCTTACCTATGAGAAGTCAGTGGAAGAAGCGCTCTGTTATGGCTGGATTGACAGCATCATAAAGAAAATCGATGAAAAGCGCTACGCAAGAAAGTTTACCCCTCGAAAACCCGGCAGTAAATGGTCGCAATCCAACAAGCAGCGAATCGAAAAGCTGCTGGCTGCCGGACGATTAAAGGCAGCGGGGCAAAGATTGGTGGACCAGGCAAAAGCCGATGGAAGCTGGGATGCACCTGCCGCGCCCCTGACACCCGACCAAATACCTCGGGAGTTATCATTGATGCTGAAGAAGAGCAAGTCAGCCCAAAAGCGATTTAACGATTTACCGCCGTCCCAAAGAAAGCAATTCATGCAATGGATTGCGGCCGCAAAAAAAACCGAGACTCGCCAACGACGATCGCAAAAAACCATAGAAATGATCAAAGAAGGAAAAAGTCCGTTCAGCCTCTGAAAATACTCAGTAGTCCAATCTTGTAACCTGAAGCCCACGGCCGGCGCTGACCGTTTTCGGTATCATGAGATGTTCTCGATAGCCACCCGCTTCGCAACTCTCCAGCAGGCCGTTATCCGGTCATCTACGGTGACCCACTTTATGCTTGCATCGCAGGAAGAGCTCATCCAAAATCAAAGTCGGCCATACGCGGCGCGTCAGGGGGCACATTGCATGATTGAAATCACCAATTCCGAAGGATACATTCTAGCTTTTGATGGACGTATCATTGAGATATTCACCCGAAGCGATAACATGCGCATTCACATAAATCATGTGGAAGCGGCAGAAGTAGACGAAAATAAGAAGGGGCTTCTCTGGATTAAGATAAAGACGCGGCATAAAGTCGCCAATCTTCCAGATATCCACGGGGAGAAGCGGACTGCGGTCAATGAATTGATCTCAAGAATCAACGAGGCAAGGTCCGACAAAGCCTAGCGATGTCAGAAAGCAAAGCGCGACGGTAGCTGGACCGGCGTTTCGCAATATAGTTTCCGAAGAGAGAATCTAGAAAATCTGGAGAACCAATTACTCGGCAGCTTAAGAAGTAGAATCGATGACGATAAACATTCCTTTGCTCCAGGGAATGCGCGATCCAAACCGGCCGGGCCCCCGAGACCCCGGGGCAGTGAACGAAAGTATAATCCCCGTTATGGCTGTATCACCTTAACGGTATCCGGCCGTTCTGAGGTCTGTAAGGAGCTTGGCGGACCCTTCCGTTAGCATGGATTCTATGTTTTCCCCTTCAAGAGTGTACAGGTTTTTCCATTCTACTTCGCCAGTGTTAATGTCGGTGACATGAGTCACGATGGTAATCTTATAGATGTCTTCGGTCTCATGGTAGTATAAGATGTTGCTGGTGATGATCTTATTGGCTCCGGTAATCTCCCCAATCCGGATGGCATTCTGTCTGGTCAGTCCGCTCTGCGAAAAACTCAACTCTTTCAGGATGGGCTTTAGATCTTCATTGTCTCGGATTTTGTAGCCTCCGTTCACCAGCGCCAGCCCCAGAAGATTACTGGTCATGGTATTTTGTTCTCTGTACTTCGAGGCGGTATTCTGCCCTTCGAGAACGAGAAATACAGTCTCCTTTTCTCCCGGTCGGTTCACTTTGCCCTGATTTACGAGGGCGGAGGAATGATAAAAATCCCTGGCGAATCTATTGATCAGTCGCTTATGTAATTCAAGACTTTCGGAGGTAGTGACTTCGGTCACTGTATTGGCCACGGGCAGAAGGACTGTAGACAGAGGAATCGATAACCAGCCCCAGAAAGAGGTTTGATTGATCTTGTAGCGATAGGTTTCGACCACCACTCCGTTTCGGTACACCACAAATTCAGCATCGGTAACGCTCTCCGTTTGAACGGGAATGGCGAACAGCGTGAGAGTCGAAAGGAGGGCGGGCAATCCATCGTCGTTTTGAAAATGTTCTGTTCTGGTTTTGTATTCTACCTTGACGTTTGCCGAATCATTGACTCTGAAATAGGAACTGGTCTTGAAATACTGATCATAGTCTGAGTTGTTAACGTTTCTCTCCGCCATCTCAGACTTCCCCTCTTCTTTGCCCCGGATTCTGGAGAATTGAATCTCAGCCGGTTCGAAGCCCTGGACATCCGGCGAAATAGGTCGGCTACTGTATATACTTGCATAGCTCGTTGCGCAATTTGCGCTCACCAATAGGAAACTACTCAATAGTAAATATGCAGTTGCAACACCTTTCATAACCACTATCAGATATCCCGGGCAAGGGGACGGGGTCAATCCAATTAGATTGTATCGCAAATGAAAAGGGATATCGGAAGTCTGACCAGCGCTTGGGATCCCTGTGACCTGCCGTTTCATAGATGTAAGCGATACCCATATCCTTTCCTCCTTCCGAGCATTTGGTTTCTTTTTCACGTCTTCGTAGAAAGAGTCATGCCTTCGCTGCTCTTTGTGATGCTGACCCGACGGAAATTCCTTCATAAGAGTCTGGCTCTGCCCGCCCCGGTGTAGAGTTCTCAGTGCGAGCTTCCGGACACCCCTCCCCCACCGTGCAGTGCCTTGCAGACAACAGCGCGCTCCGGGGGTGCTCGAATTGGCGAGCGCACGATGAGCGAGCCCCGGGCAAACCCAGGTACGGAGCCCCCTTTCCCCACAACGCCGGGAAGTGCAGACTGCAGGGGCCTGGTGGGTGTCCCGCACAGCGAGCCCAGGAGGAGCGAGCGCGGCGCAAATCCAGGCACGGAAGCCTGCTTTGCGCCGAGGGATACCCACCAGGCCCCCACAGAAAATGCCAACCCCCAAGTTGTGGAGACTTATCCCCAACTTCTCTAAAAAAATGGGTGGCTTCCCGGACAGAAATCTGCGGCTTCTGGTAAAAAATGTAAACCAGTATTGGATTATGCCCCCAAATATCTGGTTGGCCGAAAAGGCCATCCAATCTCGATTGTCGAGAAAGGAGATAAAATGAAACGAACTGTTGCAATGATCACACTCGTAGCTCTCAGCGGTACATTCGCCGCCAGATGTGCTACCCTGGACAAACTGGGATGGAATACCATTATCGGAACTGGAATCGGCTGTGGAGCCGGACTGGCGCTGGGAGCCATCTATGATGAAGTTCAGAGAAAGAAAGAGAACAAGGACCGCAAGAAGCTAGAAAACGCGGTGTATGGCATCTTCAAAGAAAGAAAGAAGCATAATCAGGGCAAGATCATCGGTCTGGCTACTGGATGCCTGGCTGGCCTCGGTGTTGGCGCCTATCTGGATATCATGAAAGAAGACATGGAAGACACCATGGGCGATAAGGGCATCTCCCTGGAGTCCGTGAAAGGTCCGGACGGGGAAACTGACGAGCTTCTCGTGAAAATGGACGGCGATATTAGCTTTGATACCGGAAGCGCCGGCCTCAAAGGCGTGGCCAAAGAAAATGTCGATAAGCTTTCCGAAGCTCTGGAAGCCTATCCGGAAACTCAGATCAAAATCTGGGGCCATACGGACTACACCGGCTCCCGCGCCACCAACGATCGCCTGAGCCTCTTGCGAGCTCAAAGCGTTCAAGCCGACCTTGACATGCCTTCATCGCGGATTGCCGAGGTCCGTGGCTTTGCCTGGGACCGTCCGGTAACCGGCGGAACCCCAACTCCGGGCGCCAATCGGGCCAACCGAAGGGTAGAAGTGCGCATAATCGCAGCACAATAAGAGCGCTCACAAACCCTGTAAGTCTCATACAATAATCGCGCTGCCTCAATCCGGGGGAGAACCCTCTCCCCCGGGTCCTTTTTTAATTCGGTTGACCTCACACCCTCCCTTTACAAGCCTGCATTAGCAAACGGTAGCATTGATTGCTAATCCGTATCCTTCTCATCCGCAGAAGGTGCCCTCAGGGGCGAAAATCAGACCGTAACAGGCATGTCTGTGAGTATTGTTGAGTAGTCCTCAACTGTAGCGCTCCGGGCATCCATATCAGGAGGAAAGAATGGCAGTGCAGCCTTTGAGCGACCGAATCGTTATCGTTCCCAGAGAAGAAGCAGAAGAGAAAGTAGGATCCATCTATATTCCGGATTCCGCCCAGGAAAAACCCCTGGAAGGAACCGTAGAAGCGGTGGGCCCTGGCCGTGTCGAAAACGGCGAAAGAGTCGCTCCCAGCGTGAAAAAGGGAGATCGCGTTCTGTACGGCAAGTACGCCGGCACAGAGATCAAAGCAGAAGGTAAGGATATGCTCATCATTCGTGAAGGTGATATCCTGGCCATTCTCGACTGAGTTCAGCCACACAACTCACAGCAGTATATAAGGAGGAAATCATGGCTAAACAATTGAATTTTCAAGAAGAAGCAAGACAGAAGCTACAAAGAGGCGTAAACAAACTGGCGGATGCCGTGCGCGCAACTCTGGGGCCACGTGGCCGCAATGTAGTTCTGGATAAGAAATTCGGCGCGCCTACAGTTACCAAGGACGGCGTCTCCGTTGCTCGCGAAATCGAACTGGAAGATCCGTTCGAGAACATGGGCGCTCAGATGGCTCGCGAAGTAGCGACCAGAACCAACGATGTGGCCGGCGACGGAACCACCACAGCTACCGTGCTGGCTCAGGCCATAGTCAACGAAGGCATGAAAAACGTTACAGCCGGCGCAAACCCCATGTCCCTGAAGAAGGGAATCGACAAAGCCGTAGAAGCGGTGGTAGCCGAAATCAAAGGCCGGGCCAAGAAGATCGGCTCCGACAAAGGCGAAACGGCGGCCGTGGCCAGCATTTCGGCCAACAACGATCGCACCATCGGGGATTTGATTGCCGATGCCATGTCCAAAGTGGGCAACGATGGCGTGATCACCGTAGAAGAGGCCAAAGGGATCGATACCTACATGGATGTAGTGGAAGGTATGCAATTCGATCGCGGCTATCAGTCACCGTATTTCGTAACCGATGCAGAAAACATGACCTGCACTTTCGAAAAGCCTTATATCCTGATCAACGAAAAGAAGATCTCCAACATGCGCGAACTTCTGCCGGTTCTGGAAAAAGTAGCCCAGGCCAATCGACCGCTACTGATCATCTCCGAAGAAGTGGAAGGCGAAGCCCTGGCCACTCTGGTTGTAAACAACATGCGAAAAACCATCAAGGTTTGCGCCGTTAAGGCTCCAGGATTTGGCGATCGTAGAAAGGCCATGCTGGAAGACATCGCAGTATTAACCGGCGGCCAGGTGATCTCCGAAGATCTGGGTATGAAACTGGAAAACGCCGATATCAGCCATCTGGGCGAAGCGGACAAGGTGAGTGTGGACAAAGAGAACACGACAATCATCGAAGGCGCCGGAAAGACCGACGAACTGCAGGGGCGAATCTCGCAGCTAAAGCGACAAATCGAAGAAACCACCTCCGATTACGATCGCGAGAAGCTACAGGAACGACTGGCTCGGCTGGCCGGAGGTGTTGCCGTAATCTACGTAGGCGCGGCTACCGAAACGGAAATGAAAGAACGCAAAGCCCGGGTCGAGGACGCACTGTCCGCTACTCGCTCAGCTGTAGAAGAAGGAATCGTCATGGGCGGCGGAATGACCCTGCTTCGTAGCCGAAGCGCTATCGAAGGTCTGAAGCTGGAAGGCGATGAAGCCACCGGTGCTCAAATCGTATTTCGCGCTCTGGAAGAACCCCTTCGCAGAATTGCAGGCAACGCTGGCCTTGAAGGAAGCGTGATCGTTCAAAAAGCCCTGGCAGAGAAAGACGACATTGGCTTCAATGCTGCCACCCTGGAATGGGAAGATCTGATCAAAGCCGGCGTTCTGGATCCCGCCAAAGTTGTGCGAAGCTCGCTACAACATGCGGCGTCTATCGGCGGAATGCTCCTGACCACAGAAGTGAGCATCACCGACCTTCCGGAAGAGGAGCCGGCCGGCATGCCCGATATGGGTGGCATGGGCGGAATGGGAGGTATGGGTGGAATGGGAGGCATGGGCATGATGTAGGCCCTGCTTTCTGCGCGAGCCGGATTCTTCGGCTTCGCAAAACCCATAGCTTTAAGCGAAAAAGCCCGGCCAGGTGTCGGGCTTTTTCTTTGTCCGGCGCGCTACCTCGCGAATGAACCCGGAATCAGTTCGGACAGGCTCCGGAAGTATATCCAACAACCCGCTCATCTACGCAGGCAAAACAGCTGTTTGCATAGGATTGACGACAACCTGACGAATAACACTCAGATGGCCGGCGATTCCAGCCACATACGGGTTGATATATCTGGATACAAAGATTGGCGCTTTTTTGTCGGGAGTTGCAGGCAGTATAGGATGCCAGCGGTCGATTTTTGACACGTTCGCAACCACAGCCGCAATCATTCGAAAATGGCTTCGAATACGAATCGCATTTCAATTTAATCGCTGCACATTGGGCAGGATCCCGGCTTACATAGCCACGACCGTCTTGCTCGCAACCCATACCTGAAAGTCCGTTGCCAGAACCGCAAGATGAAAAAAAGAACAAGGAAAACAGAAGTGCAAGGCCCAAAGCGGCTTCGCCCTTGAAAGTCATTGATTGCCTCCTGGGAATTCGTCTATCGAAAATCCCGGCACAGTCGGTCCATGTTTCGCTTATTCTCGCGTAAGAGAGAAGCAATGGTCGGGTCCAGGCCCTGCCAGGTATCGCTGTAATGATATGACGAATCATTCCAGAGGCTGCAGCCTGGTTTTTTCCCTGCATTGTGAAATTCTGACACTGCCGTCATGATTTTGAGCCGAATCGCCCTGAGCTCGGGTTCGCGCTGGGAATTCCCTGGAAACAGCAGGGAATCCAGTGCTTCTTCTATGGAGATAATGGCCCTTTGCTCTGCCCCGTCCTCACCGGGAGGCGAAATAGAAACCAGTACCGAAATACGGTCCAGTGCGGCCCTGCCGGGAGCAGGCAATAGATAATGATTCCGCGGTTCGCCGTTCCAGGTTCTCAGCCCATAGGGATCATCCGGGACCACAGGCGTATCGGTTAGTATAATATCGTAATGTATCTGCGAATAGGAGTAAGACTGCCAGAAGGTTAAGAAACGATAAGCCGAAACTTCTGGATCCTGTTGATCCACATCCACGGTTTCCTTCCAGCGCCCCTGCAGAATCTCAAGGGATGGGACCGATAGCCTGGACATTTTCAGAGAGTCCAGCGGAAGACAAAGGTTCGCACAAAGGCCGGACACTCCGGTTTTCGCCAGCGATAGCAATGAAATGCCACGCAGATACTGCCTCTTCGCATCATCGTCCAGGCGAAGCGGGAAAGGACTAACCATGGGAAGCCTATTGCGCCCAATAGCTCTGGCTGTAATGAATTCTGTATCCTGGGGTTGATCCAACAAGAAGATCACTTCCAGTTCTGGATGCTTCCTGCGAAAGTTCGCCGAAGCCAGGGCCAACCAGCGCTCCACCCGTTCTCTGGGGTAGAGCATTTCCGATTTGCCGGTGAGCACACCTACATTCAGATAAATCTGTAGATGGTCAGGACCCGCTACCTCCACACCTTCGCCGAACATGGTGCGGGGGCGGACATCCTCCAGTCCGCCACATCCAACCACCAGGAGCAATATGGCGAGGATTCTCAAGAAATTAACGATCCCCGAATATCTCCTTTCTTTGCTCATCAATAAAATCCTGTATCCCGCGAAGCTTCTTCGCCAGACAGGAACGACACATCTGGTACTGGAAAGTCTTCACGCCTTTCTGGCCGCAACTGGCGCACCCTTCAGGCTCCTCCTGCTCTTCCATAGTCACCACCATTTGATTCCCTTTCTGATGCAATTTAATATTTTCCACCGTTCCCTGAATTCCTTTATCTTTTTTATTTGTGTCAGGCTGGAGCTGCCCGCCTATTTTAATCCGTCGCTCCAGAGAGCCCGCCGCCCCGGCCGGCTCCGAATCATCCAGCATCCGAACCAGTCTGCCCTGAAGCCTTCCATCTGGCAACGAAAACAACACCGGAGCCGAACGCTGGCCCGAGAAAGAGGTCGCCTTCCCTCTTTTCGCTAATGTTTCTATAGTATTTATCATCTCAATTCTCGATTTTCTTTTTCGCACAGCCTCCGAAATGCCTTTGGCTGTTCCAGGTTTATCCACGACCGTGGATAAACTCCCACATAGTTTTAAACCGACACGGGACGATCGCTTTGCCGGCACGAACCGGAGCAGGCTAAATATCCTGCCGGCGCTTCGCAGTCAAAGCAAAAAAGCGAAACCTGGACTCAACGCCCTGGATTTTTACTACACTTGTATATACATTCGCATCTTCTCCTGGGGCCTTTTTTTATTGCATGCACAGGGAGAGCAAAAACCCTGCATTATGCCCCTAAAAGAGACTCCGCTACATTCCTGGCACAGGGAACATAATGGACGCATGGTTCCCTTTGCAGGCTGGGAAATGCCTGTCCAGTATTCATCTATAATTGAAGAACACAAATCCGTTCGAGAGTTCTGCGGTTTGTTCGATGTTTCGCACATGGGCGAAATTCGCGTACAGGGTCCGGATGCGGCCCTATTGCTTGAAACAATGTGCTGCAACAACGTGGAAACGCTAAAGGAAGGCAAAATCCGGTATAATGCAGTATTAAACGAAAGCGGCGGATTACGAGATGATGTTACCATCTTTCGCAGGGGACCGGAAGAGTATTTCATAATTGTCAATGCCTCAAACTCGGACAAGGTTTTTGAAGCCATTCATGCCTATGCGAAAGGACAGAATCTCAATGCAGATGTAATCAATGAGAGCGATGACTGGCATCTCATAGCCATTCAAGGACCGGAAGCGGAGACCATTCTGTCCGAAGAACTGGGAACGGACCTGAGCGATATAGGCTATTTCGCATTCAAAGATATGCAATGGAATGGTTCGCCTGTAACCGTGAGCCGCACTGGATATACCGGCGAAGACGGCTTTGAAATTTTGAGCAGTGCAGACGCCGGGATAACGCTTTGGAAGAATCTACTCGCAAAGGATCTCAATGGAAGAAAGCCATTGCCTGTTGGCCTGGGCGCGCGCGACAGTCTTCGCCTGGAAGCTCGCTACCCACTGTATGGGCATGAGCTATCCGAAGACCTCACCCCGGTGGAGAGCGGCATTGGTTGGATCGTGAAAGAAAAAGCGACGCCCTGCTTCGCCATGGAGAAACTTCTGGAACAAAAGCAGAATGGCACCAAAAAGAACATTATTGGCTTTGTGCTCAAAGGGCCCGGTATACCACGAGAGGATTATAACGTTTACTCCGGCGACAAATGCATTGGAAAAGTCGTTAGCGGAACTCATTCCCCCATTCGAAAAGAGGGAATTGGAACAGCTTTGCTGGAGGAGCAACCCGACGGAGAGCTTTCCGTTGAGATTCGGGAAAAGAAAGTCCCCATAGAAATTATTGAAGGTCCTTTCGTTTCGGGAACAGCTGGAAAGAAAAGGAAGGATCGCTAACTGTATTTACAAAACAGGCCATTCTCTCAGTCTGGATAAAAAGCACCCATAGGAGCGTTTTATGTCTAATATTCCTGAAAACCTGAAGTACACCAAAGACCACGAATGGGCCCTACAGGAGGGAGATTCCGTGAAGGTAGGAATTACGGACTACGCGCAGAATTCTCTGGGCGACATTGTTTACGTGGAAGTACGCGAACAGGGCAACGGAGTTAGCCAGGGCGATAGCTTCGGCACCATTGAATCGGTGAAGGCCGCTGAAGATCTATACGCTCCCATCAAAGGCACCGTAGCCGAAGCCAATGACGATGTGCTTGGCAGCCCGGAAAAGGTAAATTCAGATCCTTACGGATCCTGGCTAATCAAAATGACCGGTGTGGACCAGGGCGAATACGACTCCCTTATGGATGCGGCCGCATACAAAGCATTTGTGGACTCTCTGGAAGAGTAAACCTTCTACCTCCGATTACCGGATTATTACCCGTTCTGGCTTCCCCGGGGTACGGGAAGCCAGATTAAGCCGCCGCCCTCAGTTCGAAAGTCCTAACTCATCCAATCCAGCCAATGCACTCCATCCGCTTCGAATTGCGCCGGCGATGAAAACATTCGCGCTATTGAGTCCTATCAGGGTTTCCTTCGCAATACATGGTCTCATGGTTTCCCCTTTGCGGCGCCCGGAACACAGTAATACCGATTTCCCCCCTCTTCCCTGGAGGCCCGGACTCCATCCGCTTAGCACCAAGCAACGCAAATTCCAACGATTATGCGCATCAACACCACCGAGCTCCTGAATGGAACCGGGTGCCTATGCGACTTAAAATTTGCTGGTCACGGTACGGGGCTGTATAAAAATGCTTTTCATATCGAGACTTATTGATATCTTGATATGACAGCCCCTTTTCAGGAGAGCAAGAGTGAAATATTTTCCCATTTCCCCCGATCAGATGGAGGATCGACTGCAATCGCTGGGTTATTCCAGCACTTCGGACCTTTTTCGGTCGATCCCCGAATCGCTCAGAGTGCGTACAGACGCCAAACTACCGGCGCCAGCCTCTGAAATCGAAATCCGCCGGGAATTCCAACCAGACAAAAGCGCAAACATTGATCATAACTTTATGGGAGGAAACGGACACTTCCATTATATCCCTTCCATCATTGATCCATTGATCTCCAGAGGCGAGTTTCTCACTGCTTACACACCGTATCAGCCAGAAGTAAGCCAGGGTAGCCTGCAGGCCATGTTCGAGTTCCAATCCATGATGGCAGACCTGATGGGCGTGGAGGTTTCCAACGCATCCCTTTATGATGGGTCCACGGCCATGATTGAAGCGGCGATGATGGCCGTACGCGTGCGAAGAAAGGATCGAGTGGTGTTTGCGGACTCCATTCATCCGGAATATCTGGAAACGATGCGAACCTACGCTGATAGCGGAGTCTTCGAGACGGCCATGGTAGGCACGGACAAAGACGGTCGCCTGGATCTGGAAGCGCTCAAGCAAACCCTGAACGAAGACACCGCCGCTCTGGTGATCCAATCGCCCAACTACTATGGCGTCATTGAGGATATTGCAAAGGTAAAGGCGCAATTGGCGGAGCATAACATCATGCTCATTGTCACTGTGACCGAAGCGCTGTCCATGGCTCTGGTGAAATCACCGGGCAGCCAGGGCGCCGACATTGTATGCGGCGAAGCTCAATCCTTTGGAGTGCCTCTCGCTTACGGCGGTCCCTGGCTGGGATTCATTGGCACGTCACAGAAGCATATGCGAAGTCTTCCCGGTCGATTGATCGGCGAAGCCAAAGACATGGACGGTCGGCGGGCTTTCGTGGTGACGCTGGCGGCCCGGGAGCAACACATTCGCCGACAAAAGGCCACTTCCAATATTTGCACCAATCAGGGATTGATGGCCCTTCGATGCACTATTTATCTGGAGCTGATGGGCAAGAAAGGATTACGAAGAGCTGCCGAAAGAAGCGCGCGCTTCGCCGCTCTGGGCCGGCAGCTTCTGCGAGAGCAAACGGATCTTAAGCTGAAATTCCCGGATTCGCCCATCTTCAATGAATTTATGATCGAGACCCCGTTACCTGCCGAAACCGTCTTTGACCGTTGCATGAAGGGTTCTCGCATTGCCTGCGGGACCGTGTCCGGGCCCAACCAGTTGCTGGTAGCCTTTAACGAAACCATGAGTCCGGAAGCCGTAAAACAATGGGTTCTTTCGGTAAAGGCTGCCTCAAAATAGAGATTCCCAATAAGGACAGCCACCCGAAGCGAAATTAGAGCTGGAGATTTAGAAATGCTAACAGAAGAAAGAGTTACTTCCACAGGAGCCGAAACCAACGAGGCCGGACAGGTACCGCTGTCGGTTACTCGAAATGGCCAGATTTACGAGGAACCGCTCATCTTTGAAAGGTCTTCGCCCGGCCGAGTTGGCTTCAGCTTTCCGGAAGACGACGAATCGCTAGAGCACGAGGTAGCCGGCGATTTGCTTCGCGATGCGGACGACATTCATCTTCCCGAGGTAAGCGAGCCAGAAGTTGTGCGACACTTCACCCGACTCTCCACCTGGAACTACGGAATCGACTTGAATCTGTATCCCCTGGGATCCTGTAGCATGAAGTACAATCCCCGAATCAACGAGGAGATTGCCGCTCTGCCCCACTTCAAGGATGCTCATCCGGCGATGCCTGTGGCTTACAGCCAGGATGTGCTGAAGGTTACCTTCGACCTACAGACAATGATCTGTCAGCTTACCGACATGCCCGCCGTAACCCTGCAACCGGCAGCCGGCGCCCATGGCGAGCTAACCGGCCTCTTTCTGATGCAAGCCTATCATAAGAAGAAAGGCGAACAGCGAAAGGTTATTCTGGTGCCCGATAGCGCTCATGGCACGAACCCCGCAAGCTGCACGCTGGCCGGTTACGATGTCAAGGAGCTCAAATCCACTCGCCAGGGGCTGTTGGATCTGGAAGATCTGAAAGCCCATTTGACTCCGGACGTGGCCGGACTTATGATTACCAATCCAAACACGGTGGGAGTGTTCGAAACCAACATCCGTGCCATTGCCGATCTGCTACACGAAAACGATTCTCTGCTCTATATGGATGGGGCCAACTACAACGCCATTATCGGTCAGGCTTCTCTGGGCGAAATGGGCGTGGACGTAAGTCACTTGAACCTGCATAAGACCTTTTCCACTCCCCATGGCGGCGGTGGTCCCGGCGGCGCAGCTGTTGTCGTGTCCGATCGACTAAAGGACTTCCTGCCAGGCCCGCAGGTAATGCAAAAAGATGACGGAAGCTACGACCTGGCTTCGGCAAAGTATTCTATTGGTAGAATGAAATCCGGATTGGGACACTTTGGAGTACTGCTGCGTGCCTGTATTTTCATCCGAAGCCACGGAAACCAGATGGGCGCAATCGCCGAGCATGCCGTTCTAAATGCAAACATTGTACGTAAGAACCTGGAGGAGCACTTCGCGGTGGCATCGGACAACGATTCCATGCATGAGGTTGTGTTCAGCGACTCGAAGCAAAAGAAGACCGGTTTTTCCACAATGGATCTGGCCAAAGCTCTCATCGATTACGGCTACCATCCGCCTACCGTATACTTCCCGCTCAGTGTACATGGAGCGATTATGATCGAACCAACAGAATCCGAGAGCCCGGAAACCCTGGATCATTTCTCCGAGGTAATGAAGGACATTGCGGCCAGGATGCAGTCCGGGGACGAAAAACTGTCCTCGGCTCCGCACAGGGCTTTTGTCACAAGGATCGATGAAGCCACAGCAGCACGGAACCCGGTTCTAAATTACTTTACAAAATAACAGCACGGGAGCCAGTGTAAACCGGTATGGAATGGGAAAAGGTTCTACGTGACTCTGTAAAGAATGGTACCGTTCGTGAGCTACATTTGAGGCATATTCCGGTGCTCAAGACCTGCGAAAACTGGAATGCAGTGGAAGAAGTAGGACTGATTGACCACCAGACCCGGTTTGCCCATTACAAAGGCATCATCGTGAAGTACGGCGAACGAATCTTCTATGTGCCGGAAAAACGGATGGAAGCGCTGGCGCCCTACCGACCCTGGAAGACCAAGGTTAAGCTCAAAGTAACCGACCCAGAAAAGAAGTAGGATGGAATACCGGAATCCGGTTCCCACCGTAGATCTCATCATTCGTCTGCCCGACGGAATCCTGCTAATCGAAAGAAAGAACCCTCCGCATGGCAAAGCCTTGCCCGGCGGCTTTGTGGACGAAGGGGAGACCGTGGAATCCGCAGCCATTCGAGAGGCCATGGAAGAAACAGGGCTGGCAGTAGAACTGAAAGAGCTGTTCTACGTCTATTCGGATCCGTCAAGGGATCCAAGAAAGCATACCATATCCGTAGTATTTATCGCCGATGCAAACGGCACTCCTCGGGCGGCCGACGATGCGGCAAGTGTGCTCGTTGTGCCCGAATCCGAACTGCCTAATCAGACTCTGGTATTTGACCACGGCCAGATTATTTCGGATTATACGGAGTATTCCAGAACGGGTAAGAGACCTCTTCATCTTTAAGTCTGCCTGTCGCCATGCCCCTGGCCATGGTCAGCGCTAAACCACAGGTCTACCATCCACAGCCACAGTTCGCCTTACGCAGGGATTCTATCCACAGGAAGTGTCTGCCCGCATAGCGCTAGCACCGGATGGCGGTGCTGCATCGGAGGAAGCGAGATCAACGACCTTCCAGTTGCTTCAGAAAAAAAGAAATGGCCGACACCACCTGATGCACTCTGAGGGGGAGATCCATCCCCACCTGGGGGCTGCCGTGGGATATCAACGGGGTTAAACAGATCCTGGTAGGCACTTGATCTCGAAGATGATCAAATAGCAGTCGCGACTCGCCGGGCGGAATTACATTGTCTCGATCGCCATGAATCAGAGTTACCGAAGCCTGGATATCCGGACAATGGGAAATAGCATCGATCCTGGATGCGATCTTTCGCACGGTAGGATCGTTCATGATTTGATCTTTGATCTTTCGCCTGTATTGTGCATCGTTCAGGATGCGGTAAAACTCCCGGCGGACCGGAACCCGTAGGTTTGCCAGTCGTGCCGGCAAGAGGCGCGGGCTTCTCTGCAAACCATTATCCAGGGCAGCCTCCTCAAAGCATTTCCTGAGTTCCTGGACCTTCTTACTCTTGCCAGGCAGGAAATTCTTGAGCACAACAAAAAAACCATAGGGATCTCGATCCTCCGCATCGAATAGATGCTCCACCACAGACATCACGTGCCCGAAGGGCCCGAGAAGCAGCATGGCCCGCACCCGGTCCGCTGCTTTTCCGGAGGCGGCCACCATGGAAAGCGAACCGGAAAATGATGCAGAAAAGATCCCCACAGGCCCCCGGTCCTCAAGCTTAGCAATGGCGATAATATCCTGTTCCACGCGTTTGATACTGCCTGGATCGATCCTGAGACCACGAATTTCCCGGTAGTCCGGCACGATAACCTCATATCCGTTGGCGGCATAGGCGCTGGCCAGAACCTGGATCCTGGGATCCTCATTTCCCCTGGCCGCCATACCATGCACCACCATAACCGTAGCCCGGACCCGACCCGACTCCGGCAGTACGCGTATGGCCGAGCGACCATTGAGCGTGATCCTGGAATGCTTGCCATGGGAAGTGATTCCCATGAACATGCGGAAAGTAATGCTGAGGGCGCGAGCATAGGAACCCATGTTCCCATTTGTTCATCTAAGACTCTCAGAATCAATACCGATTTGGAAATGTCCATGCCACAGTCCGAACGAATGTCCAAGTCTGAACGACTGGGATGCCTGTACCTAACATTCCTGAAGCGGCCGGGCGGCTTGAGCTTTGAAGAAATTCGAACCCTGATGCCACTGGCCTACACCGGGGAGCCGGAGTCCGCGCGGAGAAAATTCGAAAGAGACAAGGACGATCTGCGAAAGCTGGGACTGCAGCTGAGGCACTATTCCCCGGGCGAGGCGTTACCCCATCGGGTAGGCATGGCCGATAGCCATGTCTACATTCCCGAGGACGTTCCGGACCATCTAAACAAGATTGAGCTTAATCCGTCGGAGCGCGAAGCGCTGGCCGCATTGCTACTACGGGCTCTGGAACGGGAATCCAACGAAGATAAGCGCGAAGCGCTCACTTCTATCTACATCAAGCTTTTCTACAACAATCTCCCCGGCGATTTGCCCCCGGTCATCCCCACCGGATCAGCAGGTTCATCCGAAGAACCCCGGTTACTGCACACTGTGCAGGAAGCCCTGATGAAACATCGTGTGCTGAAGGCCATCTATGAGCCTGCATCCGGCAGAGCCGAAAAGCAGACCCTGGAAGGACGAGGCCTGATCTACTATCGAGGACGTTGGTGCCTTGTAGCTCACTCCCGAGAAAAAAAGGACAATCGATTCTATTATCTGGAACGATTCCGGGACCTGGAAATGCTGGAACAGAATTACAGACCGGATAAGGGCTTCAATCTGAAATCCATGTCCCTGCATCCTCTTGGTATTAGCATTCATGAAAGCCGCTCCATTGCGCTGGAGATTGCAAGCGATTACAATTCGATGTTTAGCAATTTTCTTTCTGGATTGCAGGAAGACAGGGTTCAGAAGGTCGGTCAGGAGTTCAGAATTCAAACTACGAACGAACGGGCTCTGTTTCGCTGGATACTCCAACGTCCGGAATCGCTTATCAAGCTAGATAAGCTATCGGCGGCCCGAATGAACGAATTTCTGACAGAGATCCAGGAGCTGTACAACTGATATGCCTACTCCCGACAAGCTAAAGCGACTGATCTCATTAATTCCGGTAATCCATGCAAACCCGGGTATCAAAATAGACCGACTGATGTCGCTCAGCGGATATAAAGACCGCAAGAAATTCACTACGGACCTGGATCAACTGATCATGCTCGGGGTACCGCCCTTTTCCCCGGGCGACTACGTTGATATTTCCATCGAAGACGATGAAGTGACCCTATTCTTCCCCCAGGGACTGGATCGTCCGCTTGCCCTCTCGCCGGAGGAATGGTCCGAATTGGCGGAAGCCATCCAGAAGGACCTTTCTTTTCGCACTGAAAAGGGACTGAATCAAGAAGAGCTTACCGGTCTTCTGGAAAGAATTGGCAACAACCAGATATTGTTCGAAAAACCTCCTACGGCCGACGAAAGCCGAAGAATCGTCGAGCAGGCCTTGCAGGAAAGAAAAAGAGTGAGCTTTCAGTATCCCGGTCGTTCGCCGACAACGATAGAGCAGCCTACGATGGAGAAGCGGGAGGTGGATCCGTGGGCCGTTGTTACCCATGTGGGATTAATATATCTCGTGGGCTGGGATCATGGCCGAAAGGCCTCAAGACATTTCAGGCTGGACCGGGCCGGAAATATTCAGCTAGAACCCACCACGCGGGAAATGGAACCTCCTGCGGATCTGGCGCAAATTATTGAAAATTCCTACATCAAGAATCCTCTTGAATCCAGCGAAGAAGCCTCCATCTCTTATCGCGCTTCGGTGCAAAAGAACCTGGAAAGAATACTCTCTTTGCACTCGATCTCCGACGATTCGGAACGCACGGGCTGGAAACAAGCCCGTTGCTCCGTTCGGGACAAAGCCTGGTTTCGGGAAGTTGTGCGCTCTTTTGGCGAAACCATGGAGGTTCGGGAGCCCGGGGAATTAAGGGATGAACTCCTGGAGGAAGTGGAAAACCTGAAATCCCGCCTGAAAGCATTCCAGCATTAAACCTCCGGATTGAATACTCTGGCCAGCCAGTACTCACCTACTCGGCCAGGACTGCCGAAAATGTTAGAGTGACGGTAGCCGATCAGTATCAGGATTATTTACAGAACTTTCGAACAAACCTGGAAGTGGAGCGAGATCTATCTCCCCACAGCGTTCGAGCCTATCTGTCCGACCTCGAAGAGTTCCTGCTCTTTCTACAATCCGAAGATCTCCAACCCGAGGAGTGTGATACTAGAATTCTTCGCTCCTATTTCACGGCCAGAACCGGCGTTGACTTTTCCAGAAAACCTCTGCGACACGATCCCACTGCCGTAACGGGAAAATCCAGCCGACGAAAGCTCTCGGCTCGCAGTCAGGCGCGAAAGCTATCGACCTTACGATTGTTCTTTCGCCAGCTCGTAAAGCAAGGAAAGATGACTGACAACCCGGCCCGGGATTTGCCCGCTCCCAGATTCTATCGGGCCCTCCCCGGGGTCTTGAAACCAGGGGAATTGGAAGAGGTATTGGAAGCGCCTACCGAAGAGTCGGCCAACCGTCGTCTGCGCAAGGATGTTGGAGAGGCCATCCAGAGTCGCGATCGAGCTATATTCGAAACCCTTTATTCCACCGGAATGCGAATCTCCGAACTCCTATCTCTCAAGCTGGATGACATCGAGAATCTGCCGGATCGAATCAAAATAACAGGTAAAGGCAGCAAGCAGCGCATCGTATTCATTGGACAGGAAGCCAGGGTGGCCCTGGGCAAATACATGAAGCTTCGATCCAGGCTTCGTCCGGAAAACGGGGCCCTGTTCTGCAACGCTCGGGGCGGTCCCCTGACCGATCGCGGGGTTCGGGACCGAATGCAAAAATACGCCAGACAACTGGGCCTGAGTAAATTGCATCCGCACAAACTGCGTCATTCATTTGCCACGGATTTACTCAACGAAGGGGCCGACATTCGCGCAGTGCAGGAAATGCTGGGACATAGCAGTCTTTCCACTACGCAGGTCTATACATCGGTAAGCAAGGATCGACTCCGGGATATCTACCGAAACTGTCATCCCCGGGGCCATTGAGCGCCCATCCCGGGCCCCCTTCTCTTAATCGCTGGCAGCCCCCCGAACGGCGCCGTTAGAGAAATGAAATAAGATGCAGGATCAGCAGTAACCCCGACGGCCCGGCGGGGAATTGGGTTTAAGGACTGGAGAAACCGGAGCCAGGGTTCCAATTCTGCTTGTTTTCCTGTTACCTGCCAGAACTCTGGCCTTTTGGAGGGTCCGAAATGTCGGAAGAGGAACAGAAGAAGAATAAGAAAGTCAATCGCATGTCTCTGCAAGAGATCAACGATGCTCTGAAGAAAACTGAAGAGCATATGAAAGGCAACACCAGCCAGTACGCCCGAGCCCTTCTGGCTCGCAAAGCAGAACTGGAAGCCAAGTAAGGTCGATGCCGATTCAGGCATTGACCGCCTCGCATTTTTATCCCATCAAAGAAGCGGCGATTTGCCGCCTTGCGTAGCCGCGTAGCGCCGATAGTAGCGGTGCCGGCGGGGCGCCCCCCGAATAATACTACCACCAGCCATAGCCACAGCTAAGCGCTCCAGCCTTTCGCGCACTGGTAGAAGTAACCTGCAAAGCCACAGATATCTCAATGACCTGCCGCGGGCACGGTCTATTCATTCAATAAATTCTTGATTGAGTCGATGAGCCAAACCCGCACGGGGGCTACACGAGAACATCAAAAAGCCGGCCCGGTTCGGGCATGGTATCCTCGGTTCGCGGTAGGGGCGCAGTCATGTAGAGGAGCATTTTAATATCCTTTTCGCTCAGGACCTGCTTCATCCGTTCTTCAAGGGTGGCTTTCGTATGATGCAGCAAGAACTCGGGATCCTTTTTGACCTCTTTTTGCTGTTCTTCGCGGATTTCCTGCGATCTCTCCAGTCCTGTTTCACCGGGACGGCGCATGGGCATCAGATCCGGTTGCTGAGAACGCTCTTGCGCCTCCGCCGGTCTGGAATGAGCATTGAGCCCGGGTATCTGTGTTGTGTTCCCTATTGAGCCAACCATAGCAGGCCTCCTCTATTCCGTTCGGACATGCGAGGAAAAACTTAACGGGACGGGACGGCAATGAGTGCCTTTTTTCGGACGTCTCCAGGCCGTCCGCAATCCCCATCTTTCCCATTAAATGGTGTTCCCCAGAAAAAGTCAAGTCTCAGATTGCATGGGTTTCCCAGTGGGGTTGGAATCAATGTGGATTTGTCAGAGGATCGGCTTTCGGGCTTTCGGGCTTTCAGACTACCAGGTCATCAGGGTTCAGGCTTTCAGCGACCGGTTAGATCCAGAAGCTGGAAATGCATATTGGCGCCTTGATCGTCCGAGGAAAGAATGCGCCCGTACACGGTAATCTCCTGGCCGGTCTCCAGTTCCTTCAGCGTATTCTGAAGTTCCTTGCTCTGTCCGCTGTAACGAAGCAACAGCGAATCCTTTCGGTCCGGAAGACGCACCCTTAGATCGGTGCCGGTGCCGGAGGGTAGCGCCTTTTCCACCGCCACATCCCATAGAAAGACCGCATCCCGGTAACTGAATGGATCGCTTTCCACCTCGGCCAGAGTCACCGAATCCTGAAAATCCTGCATTCTGGGTAGCGGTATGGATTGCCGCAGGGTTCGAGCTCTTTCCTTGAATACAAAGTCGATGTTCGAGCGTTCCAGCCTTCCCAGGATCTTTCGTGCCTGATTGATGCGTCCCTCTTCTACGGCCAGCCGGGCCTTTTCGTAGTCTTCCACGGCTTTGTCTTTGGAGTCATAGAAGAAACGGAATTCTCCGGCCTGCTCGGGAAGTACAGTGCTGTGGCCGGGAGGCCGGGGAAGATCCGAATCCATCAGTGGATCCTGTCCAGCCTTTTGATATCCGTACCAGCCGGTAACAGCCGCAACAAGCAGAGAAGCGGCAACTCCCGCTATCCATAGAATTCGCTTTCGCATGCCTCCATATGAATCGCCGGCCGAATCTTCAGGGTCGCTAAAGTTCCGTTGTTTCATGCCAATGGGAGAAAGGCGAGATTTCGCATTCTCCAGCAGCGAGTCGTCATGGTAATCGGCGCCGGCGTCGCCATAGTATGGGTCCTCATCGCTCTCGTAATAGGCGTCGGAATTCTGGTTGTGAGCCCGCTTCTTCTTTTTCTTCTCCGGCGCAATACCCGGGAAGAAATCCAGAATGCCCGCTCTCTTGCGACTGTATTCGGCAAAGTCTTCCGGCTTTTCCTTTAAATGCTCGATGAGACCATCGCACCGAGTATCGGAAGGGTCCAACTCCAGAATGGAAGTTAGTGTTACCAGGGCTTCTTCGGGCTTTCGGGACTGCAACTCAAGGTAGGCCTGAATGTATCGACTGCTTACCGAATCCCCGGTTGTTTCCAGCAACTCTTGATAGTAGCGACGGGCCTGCTGAATGTGTCCCAGACCAAAAAGCGATATGCAGGCAAAGTACAGCGACCAGGCCTTCTTCTGCGGATTCTGATCACGCTTCGCACTCTCCAGCTCTTTTCGAATCTCGCGAAACGCCTCGCCGTAATCAGCCTCGCGAATTAAGTGACGAACCTTCTCTCTATAGGCTTCCATTCAGAGTATGCTTTCTCCCGATCAGGCCAGCGGATCTTCCCCGTCAAAAACGCCGGCTCGAACCAGCTGGGAAACAAGGGCTTCCACTGCAACACGATACCCTCCGGTCCCGAGACCCACAATTACTCCGGATGCAATGTCACTGAGGTAGGAGTTATGACGAAAAGATTCCCTGGCATAGACGTTGGATACATGAACCTCGATGAAAGGCAGATTAACGCCGAGCAAAGCGTCTCGAATGGCCACCGATGTATGAGTAAAGGCCCCGGCATTGATGATAAAACCGGCCACCGGCTCCAGTCGAGCCTGCTGGATTCGATCGACAATTCTTCCTTCATGGTTGGATTGAAAATAGTCCAGACGCACACCCAGTTTTTTGCTATGATCTTCCAGTTTTAGGTGCAATGAATCCAAAGTGTCGGTGCCGTAGATTTCGGTCTCTCTTTCGCCGAGTAGATTAAGATTGGGCCCCTGCAATACCAGAATCGTATTCTTTCCTTCCTCTGAATTTCTTGCAGTAAGCTTTTCCATACCTGCAGATAAGAGGCATTGCCTCTGTAGATCAAGCGAGAATCGGGGGTGTATTACGCTTTCCGTCGCCTGAGAATCTTACCCGGGTACTTCCGAAGTAGCGCTGCCAGAATCGATTCATTTCAGAAACGAAAGCAAGACCGGGACTTCGCCGATTGATCCATTTAGTGAACCAGAAGGGCCGGTGGGTCGCCGTCACCGAATTACTCCCGAGTTGATCCTGACTTACTATCGGTTTGCTACCAGACCTGCAAGCAGGCATCAGCTCTACCCGAAGCTGGCCTGCTGCTCGCTCCAGGCATTAGAGAATTCCTGGAAGCTCACCGGCACCGAAAGATCAAGGCCCTCGGGTCCGAAAAGTACAAATCGTATTTCGCCATCCACGTTCTTTTTGTCGAACTTCATATGCTCCCACAATGTGACAGCCTGCAGACCGGCTGTGTCCATGGGCAGCTTTAGCGATTTCATCATTTCCAGATTGCTTTCGACTATGCCGGTATCGTAGCCTCGATTCCTGGAAAGTATGAGTGCCGTGACCAGACCTCTGCTCACTGCCTGGCCATGGGAGAAGCGACTGTATTCGGTGACAGACTCAATTCCGTGGGCGGTGGTATGGCCCAGGTTCAAACAGGCCCGCAGGCCGGACTCCTTTTCGTCGCGAGCCACTACATAAGCCTTTACCGCCATGGATTCAACGATCCTCGCGGCCAGGGTTTCCGGCTCTCGTATGATGGCGGCGGATTCATGGAGCTTATGCCGCAGATCTCCAGAACTTTCCAGCATGGCATGCTTGGCCATTTCGGCCAGGCCACAGGACCATTCCGGGTCGGGCAGGGTTTCCAGGGTAGACAGGTTGCACCAGACCAGGCGCGGATGATAAAAAGCGCCCACCATGTTCTTCCCCTTTCCGGTATTCACCGCCACTTTGCCGCCCACCGACGAATCCACCATGGCAAGTACGGTGGTAGGTACCTGAACAAAGGGAATGCCGCGCAGTATCGTAGCCGCCACAAAGCCGGCGAAGTCCCCCACTACCCCGCCGCCCAGAGCAATGAGCAGACTCTTTCGATCTACTCCGTTTTCGATCATGTAGTTGTACACCGGTCCCAGCTTGTCCAGATGCTTTCCCGTTTCGCCGCCATCAAGTTCCCGAACGTGTACTTTGAACTCCCCTTCCAGAATCTCCTGGAGCTGCTTTCCATAGCTCGATAAAGTCTTTTCGGTGAGCAAGAAGATTCGGGAGGGCTTCATGGCCTGAATTCGTTCGCGGAGGCTGGCGCCTTTCTGAAGGGGACTCTGGAAATCCCGGGATAGGATAATGGAATAGTCGCTCGAAACGGCGGTTTCGCTGCCAGGCTGTAAGTGAATTCGGTCCGATTCGAAGCTTTCGGTGGAGATGGTGGGCGCAGCGCTCATAATCCCATATCCGGCTGCGCTATAGCCTATACAAGGAAAACTGCAGCGGAATTCTGAGTCCCGGCCGATTTCAAAGGCCGGCCGAGCCGCCCCTCCGGGTATAGAGTTCGCTTGAGTCTTATTGTCAGGATAGACGGCGTTTCGGTCGCGTTTCGCCGCAGTAGATACAGCTTTTCCCCCGCCACATTGGTGACTGTTTCTGGCAATTGGTGACTGTTTCTGGCAATTGGTCACTGTTTCTGGCAATTGGTGACTGTTTCTGGCAATTGGTGACTGTTTCTGGCAATTGGTGACTGTTTCCGGCAATTGGAGTATTGCCGGGACGACCCTGCCCCGGTTTCAGCCTCTCGATCAAGGATCTCGGAGCTTTTCGAGAGCCCGCTGGGCCGCCTGTTGCTCCGCTCTTTTTCGCGAGGTACCCTGGCCACGGGCGATTTCCAGCCCCTGCACCATTACCCGGCAGGTGAACTCGCGTTTATGGTCGGGTCCGCCCTGGTTCACCAGCTCGTAAACGGGAATGGTATGACTTCTCTTCTGAATCATTTCCTGCAGGGCCGATTTGGGATCCAGGGCCTTGCCAGGTTTGCTCAAGGACTCAATCTTTTTCTGTAGAAGGTTGAGTACAAACTTTCGCGTGGTCGAAATACCCCGATCCAGATAGATTGCAGCAATCAAGGCTTCGAATCCATCCGCCAGATTGGAGGGCCGACGCGAACCGCCGCTGTTTCGCTCACCGCGGCTCATCCTCAGGATAGATCCCAGGCGAATGGCTCGGGCGGCGCCGGAAAGGGTCTTTTCCGATACGGCTGCGGATTTGATGCGGGCCAACATACCTTCCTGATAATCCGGATAGGTACGATAAAGAAATTCGTTTACGATGAAGCCGAGTACCGAGTCCCCGAGGTACTCCAGTCGTTGATTATCCTTTTGGGAACGTCCGGGTTCTTTTGCAAAAGAACTGTGGGTTAATGCCTGATTGAGTAACTTCAGGTCCTTAAATCTAATTCCGTTTCGTTCGCAGAAGTCTTGAAGCTCTTTGATTCTGGCGGGCTCCATTGGCCCTGCAGAACGACTCATTTGGATTCTCCGAAACGGTTGGGATGTGATCTATATGCGAAAAAGAGTGTGGATACCTATCCACGGAGAGGGAAAATAGTGAAGAAGGCCGGTTATCTTCTCAATTGTTCAACGCCCGAAGGGTCAATCGAGAATTGAGGCGGATAAACGGCCTCCTTCCAAATGTTTTCCAGAAATCTGGATTAGCTCTGGTGCTCTTCGATGTATTTGATTACATCACCAACAGTCTGGATTTTTTCAGCGTCTTCATCAGAGATTTCAACACCGAATTCTTCCTCCAGAGCCATTACCAGCTCTACAGTATCCAGAGAGTCAGCGCCCAGGTCATCGATGAAGTGAGCCTCGGGAGTAACTTCGCTTTCATCTACTCCGAGCTGTTCTACGATGATACCTTTTACTTTTTCCAGCAAATCAGCCATGATTTTGCTCCATTCTTTAAGATTCTTTAGATTCGCTATGCGAATCGGCACTCGCAACCTTCACCGAGGCCATCTTCGACGCAAGTGGAAAAATGAAAAAATTTCCAGACCGGCAGTTTTTTTTACTCCGGACGGAAACCTCCTCCATTTATGTCGAGCACATGAGCCGTGATGAAAGATGCCATGTCCGAGCACAAAAAGGCCACACCGTTTGCGATGTCCAGAGGTTCTCCAGCTCGACCGAGAGGAATTTTCTTCACCATCTCGTCTCGGATCTTGTCCGGGATGGCATCGGTCATGTCGGTTTTTACAAACCCTGGCGCGATTGCGTTGCAGCGGATACCTCTGGAAGCTCCCTCCAGAGCCACGGTCTTCGTAAAACCGATGACGCCGGCCTTGGAAGCGGAATAGTTCGCCTGTCCGGGGTTGCCGTTTTCACCGGCAATGGAACTGATATTCACGATGGAGCCTGATCGGGCTTTCATCATCGCTTTAAAAGCTGCCTGAGTACATAGGTAGGTACCGGTCAGGTTTACGCCAATTACCGCATCCCACTGCTCTTTTTTCATTCTCATGAGCAAAGTGTCTTTGGTGATTCCCGCATTGTTTACCAGGATATCGATTTTGCCCAGGGTGGAGATGCAGGTTTCGATGAGCTTCTCAGCCGGCTCCTGCTGCGAAATATCCCCGGCAAAATGTCCGGTTTTCACGCCCCTTTTGGATGCGATCTCTTCAGCGGCCTTTTTAGCGGCGTCGTCGTTGATATCGTTGATGATTATGTCGGCTCCAAGTTCGGCCAGTCGGTCCGCGATGGCGTATCCAATTCCGCGGGCAGAACCGGTAACAACAGCGGCTTTTCCTTTCAGATCAACCATGTTTCTCTCCTGATTTTTGATTGGTCAGGGTGGACAGGGCGATTTTCGGGTCAAGCAAGCTAAAGGACCCGGAATTGTAATTTAATGGCCTGGAATTATGGATGCCGTCGTCCGATACTAATACCAATCAGGGAAGATATACCTCGCGCTGTGCAAATGCCTGGGCAGTGTAACAGGGTATAGGTTTTTTGGTCAGAATACCGGCAGGACGAATGGAGCCCTCACATTACGGAAAGGCCCCTGGCAGATACAGGTAGTTTTAGATGAAAGTTATCGAAACCAGCGCGGGCGCAGTGTACATTCAGTATAATCTGCGCTTCTTAAGTAGAGATCCGGATTTCGCACTGCTGCAGGAAATGCGGCGCTGGAAAATGAATGGAATCAAGACGGTCCTGATTCCCGAAATCGAGTACTCCTCCCTGCCGGATCGCCTGGAGCTTATCCTGACATCGGAAGGCTTCTTATTAAAGATGATTCCGGACAGTGAAAGGTTCGAGACTATGGATCTTTCGGTACTGGATAGCGTGGATCATCGTCCGGCCATATTCCTCTGCAGCCCGGAAAGCGCCGAACAAATTGAGCCTGCCGTGGCCGAACTTCTACGCCGCCGCCAGGGAATCACGGTTCGTCAGGCCCTGGAATGGATGCACCCGGAATCCGAACAGGGTTCCCAGAAAAAAGAGAGCGATGAAGATCACAAGGCGGAGTCATCCGGCAGCGAATCCCCGCAAGAATCCAACGGCAAGGGTGCACACCCGCCGTCTGCCAGAGAATTGCCCGAAGCCCGATCCTCCGCGCCGTCCTCATTCAACAAGAACCTGACTCCCGAATCCGCGGCCTCGCCGACGAAGGAAGAAGATCTACAAAAAACAGCGACCGGCAACGATACCGTGGAACCGGCCAAAGCGGATGAGCCAACAGGGGGAAATCAGACAACGCCGGTAGCCTCAAGCGCCAGCGCGCCGGCAAAGGCGGAGGCGATTCCGACGAAAGTGGAGTCCGCATCCCAGGATAGCGCTTCAACAGCGGTAGCGGTTCCGGCGGTAAATTTGGGTTCCGCGGGCGAGTCCAAATTCGGAATCAAGCTAAAGCTGATTGGAATTATTAGCGGTCTTCTCATCGCTTCCCTTACCGGGATGATTTTTCTGGCCACTTACTTCTTTAGAACGGATACCGAACGTAGAATCCAGGAAACCAACCTGAGCATCACATCGGTGATTGGACAAAAGATCCTTTCTGAAATTGATAACTTCAGGTATCGCGCAGTCCTTGCGGTTACCGGCGGCGAATCCGAAGATGCCGAAAACTCGGTGCAGCTGGGGCCCGTTTCCAGCATTCGCGATGAGCGTCCCACACAGATTCGTTCCATCCCCAATGAAAGAAAGAATGTCTTTTTGAAGAACAACGATGCCGTGCTCTACCTCGGGGTAGTCAGTCGGGACAATATGTCTCTGAAATACGAGGACCAGATATTTAACGAAGTGGCCCTGCAAAACCGCGGATTGGATATACAGCAGGTTCAGTCCCAGCTTCCGGTGTACGAAGAGGAGTTTCTTCCCTCCACCGCCGGCGCTGTTCTGGTGAAGAACATCAGCCCCGCGCTTCGCACTCCGGTTGTGGCGCTCAGCTTTCCTCTGGAAGGCCATCCGGGTCAGGCCGTCATACTGTTTATTGATTCGCGAAAGTTCACGGAAAGCTTCGAAGGAACCCAGAGCGAAGAAACAGAAATCTACATGGTGGATGGGGACGGTAAGATTATCGCCCACGGAGAAACCGATCTTATCCTTTCGGCGCAATCCATGAAAAACATCCCGATTGTTCAATATATGCTGGAAAGCAAGGTAAACAGTCAGGTTTCCCGATATATATTCGAAAAAGAGCCGTATCTCGGATCGTTCAAAAAGCTGGATTTGGGCAATCTTGGCATCATCTCGGTAGTAAAAGAAGAAGTGGCCATGGCCCAGGTCTACCAGACCCAGCGAAGAAACTTCATAATTATGGGCATCGTTCTGGTGCTTTCTGTTCTGGTTGTCTATTTCTATGCGCGAAGTCTTTCCATTCCGCTGCGACAACTGGTAGGGGCCACGCGGCTGATCGAAGACGGGCAGTATGAGTTCGCCTTGAAACCAAAGACCCGCGATGAAGTGGGCGTACTGACATCTTCCTTTTTAAAGATGGCCAACGGACTTCAGGAACGGGAGCGCATGAAGGACGCTTTCGGAAAGTTCGTGAACAAAGAGATCGCCGAAAAGGCCCTAAAGGGCGAAATCAAGCTGGGAGGAGAGCGAAAGCATTCGGCTGTATTCTTCTCCGACCTTCGTGGCTTCACCGCCATGTCCGAAAGCATGGAACCAGAAGAGGTAGTGGAGTATCTGAACGATTATTTCTCTGCCATGGTTGCCTGCGTGGATGAAACAAGAGGCGTGGTGGATAAGTTTATTGGCGACGCCATTATGGCTACCTGGGGCGCTGTTGTGTCCCATGGTAACGATACCGAAAATGCGGTGAACGGCGCCCTGCGAATGCGGGCAGCTCTGATAAAACTAAATGAACGCAACCGCGAACTGGGACGACCCATCGCTCGATTCGGTTGCGGCATCAACTCCGGGCCCGTAATTTCCGGTCAGATTGGATCCGAACAAAAGCTGGAATTCACGGTAATTGGCGATACGGTAAACCTGGCCAGCCGAATCGAAGCCCTGAACAAGCCTTTTGGCACCGACATCCTGATTTCTACAGATAGCTACGAAGAAGTGAGAGATATCTTCAACGTAGAGCAGATGCCCGCCATCAAGGTTAAAGGTAAGGAAAAGCCCCAGACTATCTATTTTGTACTCGGTAGAAAGGATGATCCGAACTGCCCCACGTCCCTGGAACAGGTGCGCAAAATGGCCGATATCGAGGTCAAGGGCGGCGGACCTACCGGCGATGTAGTGGAGACCGAGGGCGAAGAGAAATATGAGATTCTCGAAGGGTGACTGGACCTTCACAATTATTGCCATATTGCTCCTGGTCTTCCTATCCGGCTGGCTGTATCTGGATTTCACCGCCGGCCTCGAAGCGGGCAACAGACAGCAGGTAGGCGTACTAACGTTCAAACGAAGAACGGCGGAACGAAAGCTGTCCGGCTCCACCCTGTGGCAGGGAATGGAGCCCAGTGTGGCCGTATACAATATGGACTCCATCCGCACCGCCGACGATTCGGAAGCCACGATTACACTGAACGACGGTACAAAGATAGCGCTGGAAGATAACACAATGATTGTTCTCAACTTTGTGGACGATCAGCCTACCATCGACTTCGGATATGGTTCCATGCAGGCCCAGACCACCGGCGAAAGCGAAGTCAACGTAAAGTCCGGGGATAGCATTATCAGCCTGGCGGATTCGGAAGCACGCATTAGCGGCAAAGACGATGAACTGGAACTACAGGTTCAGAAGGGCGAAGCCCGTTTGCGAACAGGCGATGAAGAACAAACCGTTCAGGAAAACGAAGTGGCCGGTCTGGATGGCGAGCAAGTAAGGGTGGAGCGCAATTTGCTGACCCTGGTTTCGCCAGCGGACCAGAGTCGCTTCTTCACGGAACAAAGCAGACAGGCAGTGAACTTCCAGTGGCAGGCGGATGGCGCTGTGATATTGCAAGTAGCCAGCGACCGCGGCTTTGCCAGCATCGTTGCCCAGGCTCCCCAGAATAATCGAAATGCCAGCGCGGCCATCGGACCGGGCATCTATTACTGGCGTGTGCTGAAGGACGGCAAGAGTTCGCCGGTGCGCAGATTCGCGGTTTATCAACGGCAGGCGCCGGTACTGCAGATGCCACTGGGCGGCAGCGAGTTTACGTTCCGGGACAACGCCCCGCTCATTCAATTTCTGTGGTCCAGACTGGACGGAGTCACTTCCTATAGAATTATTGTTTCGCAGAACCAGAATCTGTCCAATCCAGTCATCAATGAGCAGGTTGTAGTAAACAGTCTTTCCCGAAATCTGGGCCCTGGAACCTATTACTGGCAAATCCAGCCCATAAGTTCGGCGGACGGTTCGGTCTCAAATAGCGGCATTGGCTCGTTCCGGGTGACCGAGAAAGAAACGATAGCGGCCCCTGTCCCGCTCAGCCCGGTGAACTCTACTTTTGTGCAGGGAGCTATTGAGCGAAACGGACTTTCTTTTAGCTGGAAACAGGATTCGGAGATTGGCTCCGTGAACTTTCAGTTGGCCTCCGATGCGAACTTCCAGAGCGTTCTGACATCATCCACGGTTCGCAGCAACGTTTTTAATTACTCAGGAAATCTAACCCCTGGCACCTACTACTGGCGATTGACCGGCGAAGGATTCAATAGTTCGCGAGTAGCCCAATTTCAGGTGGCGGACAAAGAAAGATTGGAAATAGTTCTGCCAGCGCCTGGAAGTACCGTTACTTCCCTGCAGCCAGATGTGCAGATCCGATTCGCATGGAAAGGTGGCGTTGGCAATTATAAGCTTCTGGTATCCGGCAGCCCGGGACTGGAAAACGCCCGCAGCCTGGATACCAGGGATCGCTCCGCCATAGTCCCCGGACTGGACCAGGGTACATACTACTGGAAAGTTCAGCGGTTCAGTTCCGACGGGGATTTGCTGGGCGAATCCGCTCTAATGAATTTCAAGATTGAGCGAAAACTGGATAAGCCGGAACTCATTTTCCCCATCCCTGGCTCAAACGTGGATATGACCGAGCTGGACAGCATAACTTTCCGTTGGAAACCGGTGCAAGGGGCCAGAAACTACACATTCCGTCTCTTCCAGATGGACGGCACAGGACAAAGGCAAATTCTTACCAGAAATGTGGCCGGGACCGCTTTCAAATTGGACGATTTGAGCTTGCTGGACACGGCTCTGTTTCGCTACACTGTAGAAGCAAACGCTCCCGGACTGGAAGGGGAGCAGGCCCAGGCTGCTTTTAGAATTTCTTTGCAACTGGACAAGAAACCGGAGTTTATTACTCCAGAGGTAATCTTCAAATAAGATGACCGGTCGAAAGAACATAATTCCAGGCAAGAACTGTCTGCAATCCCGCTCTGCGAAGGGACCTGTCTCGGCATATCCGGTAGCCATTCCGGCAGCCATGAGAGGGTTTGGGCGGTTGGCTCTGTCGGTTCTCGTCGTCTTTCTTGTGGCTTACTCCCCGGCCCTCAAGGCCGAAGCTCCATCCGATGAGAAGGTCATCGAAGGCCGACAGGAGAACCCAAACCTACCAACCCTTTCGGTACTGATGGAATGGACTTCGGTAAAGATTGCCGAAGAATACATCTTCCAGGTGGCTGACCTTCAGGGTCGGGTGCTTATTGATCAAAAGGGATTGAAGGATTCGAAAGTAGAAATCAAGCTAAAGCCGGGCCGGTACCAGCGAAGGATTGGAATCGTAAACAAGTTCGGCAAGGTGTCTTTCTGGTCTCCCTGGGAAAACTTCAAACTGGTGAAGACAGAGGACCCGGAAATCAAGGAACTCACCCTGGGCGATCATACCCCGGGACAGAGTACTCGAGTCATTGTTGCCGGTAAGAACCTGGACGAATACACCGAATTCGAAGCGGTCTCTGGAACCCGAAAAGTGAAGATATGGCGAAAGCAGGTGCTGTCGGACGGCCGAGTTGCCCTGGATGTGGACACCAGCACTCTGGGCACGGAAGCGGAAGTAGATATCCAGGCAGCGAACCCGGGAAAAGAGCCAGACAAGATAGAATCGGCGCTCATCATTGACGGCGACGAAGCCAGCGTAACTCAACCGTCCATTGCACGAACCTGGGTACCGGATGATTTTAACATGCCCACCGGCTACACCTGGCTCATTCCTGGATATAACCAATTTGAACGCGGAGAGACGCTCAAAGGTTCTCTCATCTCGGGCGGAATACTGTTTTTCTCGGCGGCATCGCTCTATTATGCCAATCAGGCAAATGCCATTGCTGCGGCCACGGCCAGTGAACCCACGCAGCAGATTTTTTCTAACGTTCTGGTATATAATGCTGTAACGCCAAACTTGAGTACATCCAATTTTCAGGCTCTGCAGGTTCAGCAGTCTGTCACTTACAATACCAATGTCAGCAAGTACAACAGCTTCAAGAATACCAGTTACACCACCGCTGGCATCGCATTGCTAATCTACGGCTACCATCTGTGGGATGTGTTCACCCATGATTCCCCGGATGGTCTGGCCCTCGTGGCCGAACCCAGGTCATTGAAGCCAGAATCCGGCGCGCCGGTACACTGGAATCCGGCCAACGCTTATTCCCTGGAACAGCGGGGACTTACCGAGACCTACATGGGCGCCGGCTACAGAATCCATTTCTGATCCCGGGCTCTGCTTCTAATTCCTCGCTTGCTTGGCCCCTACAGCAACGTTACAAACCTGGTCCGGCCAAATTTCGAATGGATAAGTCTACTGAGGCGCTATTCGGCAGGCTTAAGAGATCTCTTGTGCATAGCGCTCCTTGCTCGGACAACGGGCCAGACTCTTTTCCGAAACGGTTCGTAATCGGACGATCCACAGATCAAAAGCCCGCTTTTTCCGCATCCGCAGGGTCGATTTGCTTCAGTACCTTTGCCTGCCCCGTGAAGTCTTCGCCGATGAGCAAGTTCACTACAACGCCCTTTCCGCCTACGATGTCGCCATGCAAAACGTTTATCTTTGCCTGGCCATCCACTATATTGCCTCGCATTACTTCAATCTGAAGGCCAAAGGTCTTATGCCCTTTGATATCGCCTTCCAGGTAGCGAATACTTAGATTCCGGCAATCTTCAAGATCGCCGCGAACATAGGTGTAGGTTTGGTTCTTGTCTCTGTAGAGATCGCTGGTTACAACTTCGACTCTTGGCTCTTCTGCTGGTTGCTCGGTGCATTGCGCTCCGGTTAGAAGTATAAGCAGCACCGGAAGGGTATATCTTAGATTCGCAAACGTGTCCAGGCTCATGGCGCAATTTTTTTGCCTGCATTCTGGAGATCCAGCAATGTTCTACGGCCTTTGGGGCTATCTCTGACCGCGAAGAACGGAAAAAAGTGCATTCTTCAGGAAGAGTAATCAGGCATGCTTGCGCACCAGGGTTTCGATCTTATGGTTCATCTCTTTTTCCGAGTATTCCCAGACCAAACGGACAGCGTTTTTGAATGCTTTCGCATTGGAGTTCCCATGGCCGATTACACAGGCCCCGTTTACTCCCAATAGCGGAGCGCCGCCGTATTCCGTATAATCCATACGACGTTTGATCTCTTCCAGCACAGGCTTGAGCAGATACGCTCCGGTGCGGGCCAGGGACGATCCGGCTATTCCACGCAACAGGATGGTGAAGATGGATCCGGCCAGGCCCTCGGTAGCCTTCAGAAGAACGTTGCCCATGAATCCGTCGCAGACAACCACGTCGGCCTTCCGCGGAGTGCCGCCATAAATGTCTCTACCTTCGATGTTTCCGATAAAATCATAAGGCAACTTGGCCAGCCGCTGATAGGCGGATATGGATAGTGCGTTACCTTTCTTCTCTTCTTCGCCGTTAGAAAGCAAGGCGATCTTCGGAGATTCTACTCCCAGGATTTCCCGGGCATACAGCTCGCCCATGATGGCAAACTGCACCATCCACTGCGGCTTTGCATCCACGTTGGCGCCAGAATCCACAAGTATGGTGGTGCCCCCATCTTCGCGGGGTATGGGAGAAGCAATACAGGGTCGACTGACTCCGCGAATGCGTCCCATTTCCATAAGTGCCGCCGCCATGGTGGCGCCGGTATTTCCAGGGGAGAAGAACCCGATTGCTTTCTGCTCTCGCACAAGCCGGGCCGCCACAACTACTGAAGAGTCCTTTCGAGTTCGTACGGATTGGGACGGGGAATCGCTCATTCCAATGATATCGTTGGCTTCTTCGATCTCCACCATATCACGATCATAGGACTGTTTTTCCAGCAGGCTTTCGAGCTTGTCAGGATCACCGACAAGGATCACGCGGGCGCCGTATTCACGGACCGCTGCAAGCGCACCACTGACGGCAGGCTCGGGACCCAGGTCCCCGCTCATGGTATCCACGGCTACGCTCACGGACATACAGAAACGATTGGCCGACAGGCGGTCAATCGCTTTAGAGTTTACGCTGGATTGCTAATTGGACGGCCCGAAACCGTTCCGCGGAGGAAATGGCCGATCACTGAGGAACGGCCTCGGCTTACCTGAGTATTATGCGCCTGTAACAGGAGTGCGGGGCTCAAGAACAATTCGATCTTTATACCAGCCACAAGTGGGGCATACGCGATGCGGCATGATGAAGGAACCGCAGTTCTTGCAAGGCGCCAGATTGGGCTTTCCGATAGCGTGATGAGCTCTTCTGGAGCGTGTTTTTTGCTTGGATGTTTTTCTCTTAGGTACTGCCATATGCTCCCCGAAAGGACAAGAAATTCGGAGTGGACCGCCCATTCAAGGCTTTTTCCAAAAAAACTGGACCGGACAGGAAGAATCAGAATCTCGTTTTAACAATGTCCCTTCTTGATCGCCTGACGGCGCTGAATGAAAAAGCTATCTCCGGTCTGGAGAACTGTGAAGACCCTTCCAATCTGGAATCGCTGTACCATGGGATTCTGGGCAAAAAAGGGGAACTCACCGAGATTCTAAAAGGCATTAAGGACCTGAGCCCGGAAGAAAAGAAACAGGCCGGCTCCCGAGCCAACGAGATCCGATCGGACCTGGAGGTTCGATTCAAAAAAGCTCAGAATGAACTGAAAGCCCGGGCCCTGAATCAGGCTCTGGAAAAAGAAACCTACGATGTGCTACGCCCCGTTTCCTATCAGCCTGGCCGTCTGCATCCCATTTCCGAAGTCCAATACGAAGTAGAAGACATCTTTTCCAGCATGGGCTTTCGAATCATGGATGGCCCGGAAGTGGAAACCGACGAAAGCAACTTTGGATCTTTGAATTTCTCTGACGATCATCCGGCCCGCGACATGCAGGATACCATATGGGTCGAGGGCGGGAACCTGCTTCGCACACATACATCCACAGTTCAGGTGCGTTCCATGAAAGTTCTGGAGCCGCCTTTCCGAATTGTTGCCCCCGGTCGCGTATTCCGATTTGAACAAACGGATGCCAGCCATGAAACCACGTTCCACCAAGTGGAAGGGATGATGGTAGATAAAGAGGTCTCTGTTTCGCATTTGATCTATGTAATGAAGACCTTCCTGCGACGATATTTCGAAAAGGATGTGGAAGTGCGACTACGACCGGGGTACTTTCCGTTCGTCGAGCCCGGATTCGAACTGGACTTTAGCTGCCTGGTATGCGGCGGCAAAGGCTGTTCGGTATGCAAGCATTCCGGATGGGTAGAAATCATGCCCTGCGGGTTGGTGCATCCCAACGTGCTTTCTGCAGGAGGCATCGATCCCGGCAAGTGGCAGGGGTTCGCATTCGGTCTGGGGCTCAGTCGATTGGTGATGATGCGTCACAAGATCGAAGACATCCGGCATCTGCTTTCCGGGAATATGCGGTTTTTCAAGTCCTTCGAGGCTGAATCGGTCCGCTCCTGACGAGAAGGAGACAGAGAAGACGAAGACCGCGCAGGAAGAGAGCATTACTCTGACGTTAGAATTCGAACCGGAGATCATTCAAATAAGAAGCATTCCAGAGCTCAATTCACCGAAAGCGTCAGCCGGAAAACTGCGGATCAAAAATACGCCGATGGATAGCGGTAGATCGTCGACGGCATTACATAGGAAGCTCAAGCAAATAAAAGATAGAGAGAATCATGAAATTATCGCTGAATTGGATCAATCAATATGTAAAAGTGCAGGATCTTCCAGTGGAGGACCTGGTGAAGAAGCTCACCCTGGCCACCTGCGAAGTAGAAGATGTCATCCATGCATTTCAGGATATGGACAAAGTCATCGTGGCTCGTGTAGACTCCCTGGAAAAGCATCCGGATGCAGACAAACTGAATATCTGCCAGGTCTTTGACGGAAAGTCGACTCTACAGGTTATCTGCGGCGCGCCAAACGTAAGGCCGGGCATCCACGTAATGTTTGCTCCGGTCGGCGTAACCATAGGCGATCCCGCCCAGCCTCTCAAGATCGAAAAGCGAAAGATTCGTGGAGTTGAGTCCAGCGGAATGATTTGCGCCCCGGCTGAAGTAGGCGCCGATCTATTGTTTCCGGATCGGGACGGCATTCTGATTCTGGACGACGAAGAACTTCGCGTGGACGGGAATGAACCCGGACCGGAGAAGTTTCTGGGAAAACCTGTTTCGGCCCTGCTACCGCTAACGGATACAGTGCTGGACATAGACAACAAATCTATTACACATCGTCCGGACCTCTGGTGCCATTTTGGCTTCGCACGAGAAATCGCCGCCATCTACCGGCGTAGCATCCATTTCGATCCTCTGGAAACGGAAAGCCCGGCAACAGCCAAAGGCATCCCTGCCTATAACATCGAGATCCGAAACCAGGCGGCCCTGGGCTACAGCGGTCTATCCGCTAACGGAATTCAGGTGCGGCCCTCCCCACTCTGGCTTCGAGCCCGATTGGCCGCAGTGGGTCAAAAATCCATTAGCAATATTGTAGACGCGTCCAACTACGTGATGCTGGAACTGGCCCAGCCCAACCATGCATTCGATAGAAATAAGCTGGGCTGCGATACAATCGCCATAGACCTTTCCGGTAAGGGAATCCAGGTTGATACCCTTGACGATGAAACCACGGACGTGCCGGAACAGTCCGTTCTAATTCTGGCCGAAGGAGGTCAGCGAAAGAAAAGCCACCCCGTAGCGGTGGGAGGCATCATCGGCGGTTCAGAAACGGCCATCTCGGAGGATACCACCGAAATATTTCTGGAATCGGCAACGTTTCCCAGGGAACGAATTCGAAGAACGCTTTCCCGACTGCCCCTTCGCACGGATTCGGCTGTGCGCTTTGAAAAGGGACAGGATCCGGCGAAGATGGTACCTGGATTGAACCGTCTGGCCGCCATCATCCAAAAGCTTTGCCCGGAGGCTAGCTTTGGCAAGTTAGTCAAATCCGGCGATTCAAAAGGCACAAACAATAAGATCAAGACCGACCTGAATTTCCTGCGAAGCCGATTGGGCTTCGATATTTCCGCCGATGAAGTGATCGATACCATGCAGCGGCTGAGCTTCCGTGTCTCCGTAGACGGCAAAGAGGCTCCGGCCACCGGCGGTCCGAAAGAAAAAAACGCCAGGAAGTCGGATGCCAAATCCGGCGCCGGCAAAGCGAAAAAGGGCGCAGGGTCGAAATCCGGAGGAAATGCCGGCAAAAAGAAAGCCTCCGGAAAGGCGGCGATGTCGCAATCCATAGCTTCGGGCGAAAACCCGGAGTTTCTATTCGTTGCCCCCACGTTCCGTTCACAATATGACGTATCCATTCCCGAAGACATTATCGAAGAACTGGGTCGCATCTATGGCTACGACAATATCCCGGAAACAGGCCCGTCCCCGGCGGTGCAATCCATTCCGCGCAACGACCGGCGAAACCTGGAGCGGCTCCTGAAGCAGGCATTCCGCAGTCACGGATTCTACGAAACCATGAACTATTCCTTCTGCTCGGAAGCGGAGAATGAACCCTTTGGCGGTCCCGGTCTGAAAATACTGAATCCGGTGAATGCATCTCAGGGTAGAATGCGACTTTCGCAGATCCCGGGAATCATCAAACAGGGAGCGCTGAACCAGAACCGCTTTGATTCCGTGCGCCTCCTAGAACTGGGCCGAGTGTTTGATCCCGGCAAGACTTCCAACAAAGATCCTGAAAAAAATCTACCGCTGGAGAAAAACAGAATATCGATCCTGTCCATCTCCGACGAAGACCGTCGATCGGCCTTTGATGAGTTTCTGGAAGTGCGAAATACTCTGGAGACGTTTCTTTCAGGCCTGAATGTTAGCTTTTACATGCAGATTCCCACTGCGAAGCAGTTCTATCTGCACCCGGGCTGCCAGATCGAAATCGGCTTTGTGGCCACCGACGGCGACCAGGAACTTGAGGATGTCACTCGGCTGGGATACGGCGGTCTGGTGCATCCCGGCTACGCCTCCAGCTTTGAGCTGAAGCGCTCGGCCGTTCTGTTCGATCTGGATTTTGATGCACTGGCTCGGTGGACCGCAGCGCGTAGCAGACAGTCCTTTTACAGTCCTCCGGGAAATCAGCCGGATTCACTCTTCGAGTTTACAGTGGTCCTCAAGGAAAATGATTCCACCTCCCGACCCGTAGACATTGTTCGCTTTCTGGATATCGAAGAGGTAAAGGACATTGCTCTAAAGACAATTTACCGCGGCGCTCCTCTGGAAGCCGATGAAATGGCTGTAAGCTACAAGGTGCGGGCTTCCAGGCATAACGAAACCCTTTCCGGCAAGGATAGTCAAAAGATTCTGGATCAGATCATTCAGGCTCTAAAGAACGAAAATATACCGTTGCGAAGCTAATAATTTCGTAGATTACCGCAAGGAGCAAATAAAGCGCATAGCGGTACGGACCATCCAGGAAAGTAAGGCCCCCGTAACGTCTCCGAACGCTGGTGCGGGGACGGTGCGGCTTCAGAAAGCTGCAGGGTTTCTGTTTTTTGTTCGTCCAATCGAAGTCCCGGTTATACCGTGTTTATTATCAAAGATGGACCGTTGCCCGGGAAGAACGGGCATTGAGAGCGTCAGAGCATCAGAGTATCGATCAGAAACAAAGCAGGACCAAAGCCATGACAAAAAAGGAAGATCAGATCGAGCCCGCCGGGAACTCAAATCCAAAGTCCGTGGAATTGATTCTGGAGCCCAAATCCAGCGACATAGGCGCAGGCTTCACCGTGCGGAGGACCCTGCCCTCGCGACACCGGCGCATGGTAGGCCCCTTCATCTTCTTTGATCATATGGGACCCGTGGACTTCGCACCAGGCAAATCCATGGAAGTTCTGCCCCATCCCCACATTGGTCTGGCCACCGTAACCTATCTTTTCGAAGGCGAAGTACTTCACCGGGATAGCGTGGGTTCGGTTCAGGCCATCCGACCGGGAGCCATCAACTGGATGGTGGCCGGCTCCGGAATTGTACATTCCGAGCGGACCTCCGAAGAGGTTCGCGCATCCGGGCAGACTCTACATGGCATACAACTCTGGGTAGCCCTGCCTCCGGAGCGAGAGGACGGAGCGCCGGCCTTCTTTCATCATCCGGCAGACACCATTCCCGGCCGGGAGCTTAAGCCAGGCGTACATGGGCGCGTATTAATCGGAAAGGCCTGGGACATGGAATCGCCGGTGGAGACCTACTCCAGGATGCTCTACGCCGAGATTCAAATGGCGAAGGACGTGGTATGGACTCTGGATAGTCTGGAAAAGGAACAGGCCATCTATGTGGCCATGGGAAAGGTGATGATCGATGGCGAAACTCATGAATCCGGCAACATGCTGGTTCTACGACCGGGGGCTGTTGTCGAAATTCGAGCAACGGAAGATGCACTACTGATGGTTTTGGGCGGCGATTCGCTGGGGCCGCGAAAGATCTACTGGAATTTCGTACATTCGGATCCGGACAAGATTGAGCAAGCCAAAGAGCGATGGAAGGCTCAAACCTTTCCCGGGGTTGAAGGCGAAACCGAGTTTGTGCCATTGCCTGGTTCTTAGGCTTCGCCTTACCAGGGCGCAGGAGCAGGCACAGACGTAAAGCGCTGAGCTACGCAGGTTCAGGCGACCCAGAATCCTGGCAAAAGCAGAATCACCGATGTTACGAAAGACGAAAGCCATTTATCGATTCCTTCGCGCTCGATTCAACCGTAGTCTTGGCGCCTTTGTAATGGTACTTGCGGGGATTTCCTATCTGGCAGGATGGATTACCGGTATTCAGTCTTTTGTACTCATCTGCGTTGGATTTGCGTTGATTCTTTATAGAAAGAGAAATCCGGAAACGGAAGAAGAGAGAAGCCCGGATCGCGCCGAGCCGGAACCAAGAATTGTAGCTCAAAACCCGAACTATGCCTTGATTCAGCTCTGGGCCGAGAAACTACACGATGAAGGTATTCCCACAGAAATACGCGATGAGTTCATGGGAAGTATTCTAAGCCAACCGGGACGTAACTACTCCGAAATCAAGTTACTGGTTCCTGCCCGATTTGAAAAACGGGCTCGGGACATCCTTCAGAACTGAACAGTTGCGCGCTCTGCATCCCTTCCCTTGACGATTATTTCATTGCACTCAGGCCGCCGCGGAATAGTCTTTTTCCATGACCCAGCCCCCTGTACCGGAAAACGAAAGCAGAAGACTGGCAGCCCTGTACAGCTATGACATTCTAGATACCGAATCGGAAAAAGCCTTCGATGATCTGGTACGTCTGGCCTCCTATATTTGCAACACGCCCATTTCGCTGGTTTCCTTGATTGATTCCGGTCGGCAGTGGTTCAAAGCCCGGCTGGGCCTGGAAACCCCGGAAACTGACCGAAGCATTGCATTCTGTGCCCATGCCATCCATGAAAGAGACGTATTTGAGATTGAGGATGCCAGCATGGATCCCCGATTCCAGTATAACCCCCTGGTCCAGGAGGATCCAAACATTCGGTTCTACGCCGGCGCTCCGCTGATTACCCCGGACGGTCTGGCTCTGGGCACTCTTTGCGTTATTGACCGAAAGGCCGGTCAGCTTTCCGAGGAACAAAAAGATCTACTACAGCGATTGGCCGGGCAGGTCATGAATCAGATGGAACTTCGAAAACGCATCAAGGATGAGAAGCGAATTCGAAGCGCATTGAATCAGTCCCTGGGGATTCAAAAAGCGATATTCGACAGCGCCAACATGAGCATCATTTCCACCGATCTGAACGGCATTGTGCAAACCTTCAATGAAGGCGCCTCGCGCATGCTGGGATACTCCGAAAGCGAAATAGTGGGACGTACCGATCCGTCATTGTTTCACGATTCCCATGAAGTTGTTATACGCGCCATTGAGCTGGGAAACGAATTGAATCGAATGATTAACCCTGGCTTTGAAGCCTTTGTGGCCAAATGCCAGGAAACCGGTAAACCAGACGAAAGGGAATGGACCTACATTCGAAAGGATGGCTCGCGCTTCCCGGTAATGCTTTCCATCACACCTGTTTTCATGGAAGAACGCATCGTGGGTTATCTGGGAATTGGACGCGACATTACAGAACGTAAGCGACTCCAGAAAGAGCGACAGGCCATGTCCGAAGAAATCATGCGCAACAACAAGTTACTCGAGGCCGAACTGGAGGAGGCCTCGGTGCGTCACAAGCACCTGGTGGAGGCGTCCCCGGAAATGATCTTCTCTATGGAATTGGACGGCACCATCCGATCCATGAATCAAAGGATCAAATCTTTGCTGGGATTTGCCCCGGACGAAGCTGTGGGCAAGAACATCATGGACTTTCTGGTAACCCACTTGAGCAGCTTCAACTTCGAAGGCGAACTGCTCCTGGATCGGCTGAAATCTATGGAAGAAGGCAAGCGCAGAATCCAGATGAACCTGGCCTTTATGACCAGGGGCGGCAATCAACTGGAGCTGAGTGTAACCCTGGATTTTGTTCGGCTGGGCTGGCCCATTGTATTCGGCAGGGCGGCGCCTTTGCAACACGATGTATTGAGCCAGTACGTCCTGTCTTCCTCCCGGGAACTGGAGATAGGAAACGACGTCCAGCTAATCGACATCATAAGCAAAGATATCACCGAGGCAGCATCCCGCAGCCTGGAGGAATCAGAACGAATGGGAGTAACCCTGGGAATACGCGAAATTCTGATGAATGCTATCGAACATGGTAACCTGGGGATCACCTTCGAAGAGAAATCCAGGGCCCTGGAAGAAGATCGATTGTTCGACCTCATGCGACATCGACTTCAGGACCCCGAGGTTCAACGCAAGAGGATTCGCGTAGGCTACAAATTTGACCGCAAAGAATTAGTAGTTCGAGTGGCCGATGAAGGCCGAGGCTTCGACTCCGAATCCATGTTAAGACGGCAGATCCGCTCGGAATCGGAAAGAAAGAAACTTCACGGTCGCGGTATCCAACTCACGAAAGAATTGTTCGATGAGATTAACTATCTGGGTCGGGGCAATGAAGTGGAACTAATAAAGCGATTCGAACCTGACTCATAGCCTGGAATCGATTGAGTTCGCCAGGTTCCGGTCCGCCGGAACAATTGTAGGCTGTCAGGAATCGCCACTCATACCGTCAGTGGTTCAGGCGGTCAGCGGTTCAGACCGTTTCTGGTTCAGTATTGCCTCATTTCAGGAAGCACTCCCGTTCGCTTCCATTCCTGGATTTGCCTTAGATACCTTGCGTATTGTAACGGGGCTTCTTCGTAAGAAAGCCGATCCTCCAGCAAATCAAAGTATTTCCTGGCGCGATCCTTTCGGCCCAATTCCATGTAGATTACTCCCGCTTCAAAAGCCGATTCATACACATGACCGGATTGAGCCACCACATAGGGGTTGTAGCGATAGGGCGAATCGTGGTTTCGCACAATGGACTCAAAAATACTCAACGCAGCCAGAGAATTCCCCTGCTCTTTGAGCTGCAAAGCCTTCTGATAATCGTTCTTCGTGTCGCTGGAAAGATAGGAATCCCCTGGCTTCCAGAATAAACGCCGAAGTTCTGACGCAGACGGTCCGAAATGCGAACCATAGGACTGAGCAAGTAGCTTCCCATTCTTTCCCGCCTCGCCGTATTCCAGCCGAAGGGTTACCTTCTTCAGCCCAAGGGCACGGATCCGCTGAATAAGCTTTGCCAGTCGCGCAAAATCCGGTTGCGGTTCTCCCGACACCCGGTAGCGCTCCAGCCCCAGGGTTGGCTCTCCCAGGGAATCAATACCGGAAAGCTCGCGATTTACCGGTAGATCCATTGTGTTCGACGCCAGGGAATTTTTTCTGGCGAGGCGAAGCTGCCAGCTTTCTTCGGCAAGCTCCGGAAACTCGCCCTGAAGTCGCTTGCGAACTTCTTGTTCCCATATCCTTAGCAGGTAGTTTTCAAAACTAACGCGGCCGTCCGAGTAGTTGTAATTGAGTCGAAATTCAAGTTCCGGACTTTTTTCCGGAATCACCTCGAGGCGCGCTGTGCCCCAGTTACCCTCATTTCGCTGCATATCGATGCTTACTACCTGAAAGGACTCCCGGTAGCGATTTTCCAGATAATCCAGGGATTTCTCTTTCACCGTTTCGGCGGATGTGCAGGACCAAAACATCCCGGAAAGCAGTAAGAATGCCAGCCACGCAAGTTTTTGGAAAAGGCAACGCAGGCTCATACACTCTTAATGCCGGTTTTCCCGTTAGCCGCAACCGGAAAAAAACAAAAACAGACCGCTAGCAGAAAAAAGCCCGTGAAATTCACGGGCTCTTCTGTCTATAACGCTTTCGGGAATTGATCGCGGAAATGATCGTGCAAACGATCGCGCAACCGATTTCCTTACTAAAGCGAATTACTGTTTACGTGGATTGCCTGGCGCAAATTCGGCCAGTCCACCCAGAACCTCGTCAATGCGCGATAGATCCATGGGCAGAATTACCTGGTTTCCTTCGCTGGCGATGCCTTCCAGTTTTCGTAGATAGTCTTCGGCCAGAGTCAGGTACACCGCGTTGGCTCCGCCGGGTTGCGTAATGGACTGAGCAATCTTTTCGATACCAATGGCCGTTGCTTTGGCCAGGGCTTCGATTTCCCGGGCGCGACCTTCAGCTTCGTTGATCAGCTTTTGCTTCTCGCCTTCGGAGCGATTGATCATTTCCTGCATCATACCTTCGGAACGGTTGATCTTACTGCGCATGTCCCCTTCGGAGATGGCGATCACAGCGCGCTTTTCCCGTTCGGCAGTCATTTGCTTTTCCATGGCGTCGATCACGGAATCCGGTGGGCTGATATTCTGGATTTCGTAACGCAGGATCTTAATACCCCAGAAATCTGCGGCCTCATCCACCACTTTTACGATCTGGGCGTTAATGGACTCTCGCTCTTCAAAGGTCTTGTCCAGATCCATATGGCCGAAGACGGAACGCATGGTGGTTTGAGCCAGTTGGATCAGCGCATAGCGGTAATTGGTTACGTTATAGGCCGCTTTGTAGGGATCCACAACCTTCATGTAAACTACCCCGTCCACGGTAATCAATACGTTGTCCCGGGTAATGCAAAGCTGGGATGGAACATCGATGGCTTCTTCTTTTAGGGTCAGCTTATAAGCAACTTGATCGAAGAACGGCACCAGTGGATGGAAACCGGCATACAGACTCTTGCGGTATTTGCCGAGACGTTCAACGATATATACGTCCTGGGCCGGCACGATTCGAATGGCCCGGGCGAATTTATAGAGAACAAACAGGCCAAAGCCGATGTAAAAAATTAATCCGATAGTATCTAGCATAGTATTCCTCCAGACTCAGGCTCAGCCCTGTCTACCCCCCATAGGTCCTCTGGGGCTTTCCAGCCCGCTCATAAGGCCCTTCAGTCCCTCGAATGTGCTCTGAATGGTAGCCGGTCCAAGAGGAACTACCTGGGTCTTGGATTTCTCCACTACCTGGCCAAATCGCTTGATGAATTCTTCGGCAATTCGCAGTCGAACGGCTTCGTTTCCGCCGGGCTTCTGGATGGCGCCGGCCACGAGCTGAATGGAATTGGCGGTGGCTTCTGAAATTAGTTCGATGCGACGAGCCTCGCCTTCAGCAACATTGATTCTTCGTTGCTTTTCGCCTTCGGACATATTAATGGCTTCCTGTCGGTCGCCTTCAGAACGGTTAATGGTAGCCGATCTTTCCCCTTCTGAATGAAAGATTTCCGCTCTTTTGTCCCGTTCGGCAGTCATCTGCTTTTCCATGGTGGCCAGCACCGAACGCGGAGGCATGATGTTTTTGATTTCGTAGCGGATTACCTTTACGCCCCAGGGGTCGCTGGCCATATCCACGGCCTGGATGATGTCTTCGTTGATCTTTTCCCGTTCCATGAAGGTACGATCCAGATCTATCTTACCCATCTCTGAACGCATATTGGTCTGGGCCAACTGAATCGATGCAAAGCGGTAATCGCTAATGCCGTAGCTGGCTTTCACAGGATCCAGGACCTTGAGATACAGAATCCCATCTACTTCTACCTGGACGTTATCTTTGGTGATGCAAACCTGCGGCGGAACGTCGATAGTTTGTTCCTTTAAAATGTGGCGATAAGCCACCCGATCCACAATAGGAATCAGAAAGTGAAACCCTGGATCCAGCACTTTACTGAAGTTACCCAGTCTTTCCTTTACATAAGCATGTTGTTGTGGAACAATAACAAATGTTTTGATCACCAGTAGTATAAGAACTACCAGTGCTACTGCGCTGTAAAAAAGCATGTCAATTCTCCTTGGAGGCTCCCTGAGGGGCTCCGTAAACGATAAGTGTCAGATTGTCGCGTCCAGCAATTTTTGCATAGCTACCGGCAGGAATCTGCTCTTCCGGGCTCTGGCACCGGGCTTTCCAGGTGGTACCCATGAAACGTACCCGGCCCCGGTCCGATTTTCCGTCCACCAGGTTGATTACTTCCACTTCCCGGTCCAGGTATTCGGTTTCATCGCTGCCTTCGCTCTTTTCTAAAGAAGGAAATATCTTTCGAACCTGCTCTCGAAGCAAACCAATCATTACGCCGGAAGTGATAAGCCAGAAAAAGATCTGTCCGGCCATTCCTGGAATCAGATCGAAATAGACCACGGCAGCGGTCAGCAGAGCGCCAAATCCAAGAAAGATTACAACGAGCCCCGGAACCAGGGGCTCAAGGATGATCAGTGCCAGTCCCAGGACCAGCCAGACCGTATAGGAGAATCCGCCCATAGTTAGCCTTTACGGCGCAAATAGGCTGGAATGTCCAGATCATCCTCGGTGATAGTTCTTTTTTTCTCGGCAGACATCCGGTTTCGACCGGCGGTGCGGTAGTATTCCTCGGCATCCATGGGCGTGGCCACGTTTGTACCGTAGTCGTCGCCAGATACTCGACGGGCGGGCATCACTTGAGACGGGGCTTCGGGCTCCATTTCTTCGGAGTCGTCGAAATCGTCGTAGATTTCCTGCATCCTGGGCATGGCGGGCTCTTCGTCGGATTTGTAGAACTGACGCATACTAACTACGGGAGGATGTTCCTCTTCAGCCGGCGGCGATGGACGAATGCCCGCAGACTGGCTTCGGTTGCCGGATTCGGCGGTAGGCCTTTTGCTTCGACCTCTTAGCTCCTGTTCGGCGGCCTCCTGCACCGGATGATAGGGACGCACGCGACCATCTTCCTGATAGCCTTTCCAACCGCCGGGCTTGCGTCTGCTCTGCGATTTGTCAAAGCCAGTAGCAATCACCGTAACTCGAATCCGATCGCGCAGCCCTTCGTCAATGGTCAGACCGATGATTATATTTGCCTGCGGATCTACATGAGCGGTAACCAGCTCGGAAACATCCTTCCACTCCGCCATACTCAGATCTTCGCCGCCACATACGTTGATCAAAACGCCGGTGGCGCCTTCGATATTCATGTCTTCCAGAAGAGCATTGTTGATAGCCAGATTCACCGCATCCATTACCCGGTTTTCGCCAATTCCTTCGCCGGAGCCCATGATGGCATCCCCGGTTTCGGCCATAATGCTTCGCACGTCGGCGAAATCCACGTTTACCAGACCGGCGGTGTTTATCAGATCCGAGATGCCTCGAACGGCGCCCAGAAGGATCTCATCCACCATGCGAAAGGCAACGTCAACGGGCGTAGTGCGATCCACGACCTTGAAGATATGGTCGTTCTTAATCGTAATCAGAGTATCCACATGCTCCTTCATGGCCTCCAGGCCTTTCACGGCATGTTTCATTCGACGGGCCCCTTCCATCTGAAAAGGCAGCGTAATTACGCCAACGGTGAGAGCGCCCACATCCCGGGCCACCTCCGCTACTATGGGAGCCGCGCCGGTGCCGGTGCCGCCGCCCATTCCGGCGGTGATAAAACCCATGTCCGCCCCTTTCAGAGTCTGGGCCAGACGGTCCCGATCCTCCTGGGCGGCGCGCAGACCGATCTCCGGATCGCCGCCGGCCCCCATGCCTCGAGTGGTCTTCTGACCGATCACTACTTTTTCTTCGGCGGCAGAGAGTCGGATCACCTGTTCGTCGGTGTTTACGACTATGAATTCCACGCCTTTCAGGTTGGCATCGATCATTCGGTTCACGGCATTCATTCCGCCGCCGCCAACGCCTACTACTTTGATAAGGGTGGGTGAGGTCTTCTCTTCTTCTAGCTGCAACATAATATACTTCCTTCTGGCTCTCGCCTCAAATTTTCAGGCCCCTGGATCGATGGAAAAGCCGCTGCTGGCTCGCGCTATCGCGAACCGCGCCATGACTGTTCGATCCAAAAACCTGCGATGCCGCTTCCTACATGCGAAATCAGCATCCACCCACCATTCCCTGTTTACCGGCTTAACGGCTCCTTGGCCGAACAACCGAACGTCCATTTGGCAATACCAAAAGACAAAGCCATTTCCGGAGCTAATACCAGCGCATCCTTTGCAGACATCGCCTCAAGCCCCGGGCGATGACGTCTGGCGACCAATGCGCTAGAGATTCTCCTGAAACCAGTTCTTAAGCCTGGATATCAATCCGCCCTCGCTTTCTATTTGTTGCGGGGCGCCGCTTTCATCGCCGATACGAGCGGCAAAGCGAAGCAATCCTACCGACGTAGCATACTCGGGGCTGTCCACTCGATCGGAAAAACCTCCGACCTGCGCCGGAGAAGCAACCGTAGCGTTCAGGCCCAGAATTTCTTCGGCCAGGCTTACGGTACCGTCCAGAAGGGAGGCTCCCCCTGTCAGCACCACTCCGCCGGCCAGAGCATTCTTCTTACCTGAACGCATCAATTGTTCATCTATGAATTCAAAAATCTCGGTCATGCGCGGCTCAATAATGGCGGCGATGTCTTTTACCAAAACCCAGCGCGGAGGCCGGCCGCTAACTGCCGGCAACTCAACCTTGTCTGTGGGATCTACCAGGCTGGCGCGAGCGCATCCCATGGTCTTCTTTACGATCTCTGCCTGCTCCATGGGTAGCTTCAGGCCAATGGAAAGGTCCTGGGTAACGTGGATGCCTCCAAGAGGGACTACGGCAGAAAAAAACAAACCGCCTTCCAGATAGACAGCGATGTCGCATACGCCGCCGCCCATATCCACAACCACGGTGCCTAAATCCTTTTCGCCGGCGGACAGACTCGATTCGGCGGAAGCCAGGGAACTCATGATTCCATCCACCATACGAATTCCGGCGCCGTTTACCGCTTTGTTGAGATTCGTAAGCGCAGTCTTGGCCGCCATCACGATGTGCACTTCCCCTTCCAGGCGCACTCCGGTCATGCCGATGGGATCCTTGATTCCGGTTTGATCGTCTACGCTGAACTCCCGGGCCAGCACATGAAGGATTTCCTGGTCGGCCGGAATGCGAACGTACTGAGCCCCTTCGATGACGCGGTATACATCGTTTTCCGTAACCACCCTTTCGCGATTGGTGATGGCCACCACGCCACGGGAGTTTTCGCCGTGCAAGTGCTTGCCAGAAACGTTTACATACGCGTCCTGAACCATCATACCGCTCATCAGCTCCGCTTCCCGGGCTGCATCGGCGATGGACTGAACCACGTTTTCGATATTAACGACGACGCCGCCGCGAACGCCTTTGGACGGCACAGCGCCCACGCCCACCACTTCCATGCCTTCTTCAGCAAGACGGCCCACCACCACGCGAGTGAGGCTGGAGCCGATATCTATGGCGCTTATGAATTCCTTCATTTTCCTGGTAACACCAGAGCATCGGAGCCCCGTAGATCTACGAGTCCCCGACGAATATTTTGATCCTCAAGAAAGGCCACGGTAGCGTACAGACGGGTGGCCCCGGCCGGTCCCGGGGATTCCGGCAATTCGATGCGAATCCCTGGATCCCTGGAGTAGAGCGTTAAGCCGCCGGAGCGAGTCACTCTTACCTCGGAGATCCGGCCCACCAGTTCAGGGTAATGTTCGTACACAAATCCCCAGAACTGAAAGAAGCCTCGCAGGCGCGGTTGCGAAAGACTCAGGTCAGTGGGAACATCTGTGCGAAGCAGTGGCACGCCACGACACCGCGGAAAATCCCGGGAAAGAATCACCGGTCCGGAACCGATGTCAAAAATGCCTTTGGAAGTCTCGAGAATGGCCAGACAACGGGCTTCCTGAAGTGTAATCGTCAAAGACTGCCCATCAAACTCCGCATCCACTTCGCGAATGTAAGGATGAGCCTTCAGCTTCTTGAGACCTTCGTCCAGCAAATCGCCGTCTAGATCCTGACCCAGGCGAAGGCCGGAAAGCTCCAGCAACTCTTCGCTGGAAAAAAGCTTGTTTCCGGATAGTTCAAGAGCTTCTAACTTTCCTTCAGGTACCGGAGGGTACAATAATAGCAGAATTCCGGCTATCAAGAATGCAGCCGAAGACAGGGAGAGAAACAGATACAGGTCTCTTTCCCTCCTTTCCATATGTTCAGGAAAGATATTCACAGCGCGCCTGTGTGCCTTCTTTATTATGTCGCATTAAAAAGAGCAATCAAAAAACCGTCAGAAAACAGACGATTCGCCGCTAAAAAGCCTACCGTCGCATGTTTAGCTGATTTATCAATTAGTCGCTGTTCTTTTCGCCAAAAACGCCTCACATACATTTAGTAGAACCGCGGCCCGGGACACGAATGTTGCCAGTCCAGGCTAAAGGCGCATGGCGCCTATTCGAATAGCTGCCTGGCTTTCTGCGAAACATCCCCTGCCCCGAGAAAAAGAACGATGGGACGGTCACTTGCATTGCCCGGATGAATGCCAGACTCATCCGCGGAACGCTCCCTGGCCGCATCCATCGCCTCAGGAAGCGACTCCCTGTCGTTGCCGGCTTCCGGTGCGTTCGCAAACACAGGTGAAAAGTCATCCCCCACCAACAGCGTGGCCGGTCGATCAGCCGGCATATGGCGGGCGATGAGCGCTGAATCTACCCCTTCCAGCGGAGCTTCGCCGGCGCTATAAAGTGGTAACAGGAAAACCTTATCCGCATGCAATAGACTTTCGGCAAAGGCTGGCGCCAGTTCCTGCGTTCGAGTGTAGCGATGGGGCTGAAACACTACATGCACTTCCTGGCCTGGAAAACGCTGGCGAAGGGCGTCCAGAACCGCACGAATCTCCGAAGGATGATGACCGTAATCGTCGTAAACGGGAATGCCCTGGTATTCGCCCAGTAGCTCCAGCCGACGCTCGGTTCCGGGAAAACTGGCCATGGCCTGTAAACAACGATTCAAATCCAGATCCGGGAATGCCTTGAGCAAGAGCGCCAGGATTCCCAGGGCATTGGATGCAAAATGTCGGCCGGGGACTCCCAGGCGAAAGCTGTAGAATTGCTGGGCGCTTTCGGTGACGCTTCCATTGTCCCCGGAAGCCGGACCAGCGGACCTCGTGCCCTGATAAGCGCCGTCGGCTCTAATTCGAAAATGCAGTGTATCGTCATCGTTCGGAAAATAGCCGGCCAGAAAGGAATCGCTGGCCAGGCATTGCTCGCGATTTTTCAGTATTTCGTAGGCGCCGGTGCGGGGAGCGGAAGACGATGCATCGCTCCCGGAGGCGTCGCGCATAGATGCATCCGAGGCGTATTTGAGCTTCAAAGGAGCCAGACCGGGATCGCCGGCATTATAGATGGCCAGTCCCTGCCCGGCGAATTCGGCAAAGGCCTTCTGCAGATTCTCGAAACTACCATAGTAGTTGAGATGGTCCTCGTCTGCATTTAAGATCAGGCGATGAGTGGCGTTGGACTTTAGAAAAGAACCGTCGGATTCGTCCGTCTCGAAAACAGCGATCCGATGCCCATTGCGGATGGCCCGCTCCAGATACAGGGGACGGCCGCCGGCGATAATCAATGGCTCCATGTCCAGTTCGAGCAGGAGCCATCCGGCCAGTGCGGTGCTGGAGGTCTTACCATGGGTGCCCGCCATACCAAGGCGGATTTCGCAATGCTCTACCAGGGTATTCAGAAAATCCATCCGATGGAGCAACCGGGCCTTGCCCTGATCCTGCAGTTCGCCGCCTTTTTGGCGCTCCGGATGCTCCGGCGATATCGCAGTACTGTAGACTACCAGATCATCGTTGATGCGATCCGGGTCCGGCTCGGCAAACGCCTCCAGGCCTTCCTCCTGCAAAGACTGGATAGAGGACTCTGTAAGCTTTGCATCCGATCCGCGCACACGATACCCCCGGGCCCGGGCCAGGCGAGCCAGAGGTAGCATGCCGGAGCCGCCCAGACCGATAAAATAGACGCTTGTCGAATCGCTACTGGATGGAGAGGTCACCCGGATAGGTCCGCAGGCCCGCCACAGCAGACCACTCTTTTTCCAGGGAATTGCTTGATCCAGAAGACGCAAGGTACAGAATCCAACGCAATATGAGAAATTGGAAACTTATTGCGGCCATCATCCTGGCGCTCAGCGCCACACCGGCCATGGCCATCGGAACCTATGCTGAAGGCTGGATGGTTGTTAAAAAAATGACCAAGCTGGAAAGCCAGGGAATTATGTTCGACTCCTTTGAAGGGGAGTTGATTGCCACAAGCTACAACGAGGACGAGCAGTGCTCCCGAGACGATTACGAGTGCTACACTCCCATCGACAGCACCATTCAATTCAGTGTGGAGCCGGAAAACAAAGAAGTGGTGAACTTCCTGCAAGAAAACAAAGACGGAAGCTTCCTGATTCAATACAGAGTGCACCGAATCGAAAACCTCGGCCTCAACCAGGACTTTGAGATCATCAAAGCCATGCATCAGGGTCCGGACAAAGCAGAGCCAGCAGCGAAAAAGAGCGTGGATCAAACGGGATCGCGACAGTTCTCCTTCAAGGGCAAATTCCTGCAGCTGGATTACCAGGGTACCATCATCGGAACCTTCGAAGGACTGTATCTGGACGAGAAGACCGGTAAGGTGCATCCATTCTCTGTTACCAATGAAGGAATGGCCAAACACATCTACGATGTAATGAAAACCGGCAAGTCCGTGTACATCGGCGTTTCCGACGCCATCGTCACCGGCTTTAGAAAGTCTGACTACGACATCTACGAAGTAAACACAGAAAAGCCCGCCGGCATGACCGAATAATTCGGATCTACCCGAAAGCGGCAATTTCGAGATCAATAGCCAACTTCGCTATTCTGCTCGTCGTAAACCCTGCGTGATTTTGTCGCGCAGGGTTTTTCATTTCCCTTTGAGGGCCGATATGTGGATGGCTGCGCACTGCGGGTTCGCGTAATCGCACGTGAACGGCCTTAAACCGAACTTCGCCCAACGACGAACCTGGCGCCGCCCGAGTTCGCATAACAGGCCCCAACCTGCTTTAACCCGAACCGCCCAAGCTGAGTTCGCATAAACGGGCGTCCGGTGTCATAAGTAGAATCGCCTTCCGGCACTACGCACGAGTTCGCTTAATCGCACGTGACCTGCCTTAACCCGAACTTCGCCCAACAACGAACGCCAGAGTTCGCATAACAGACCTCGAGATACCATAACACGAACCTCAGGCTGCGCAGGCATCGGGTTCGTATAAACCCGCGTCCGGCGTCATAACTGGAATCGCCTTCAGGCCCTACGCCCGAGTTCGCTTAATCGCACGCGACCTGCCTTAACCCGAACTTCGCCCAACAACGAACGCCAGAGTTCGCATAACAGGCCTCGAGATACCATTACACGAACCTCGCCCAACAACGCACGCCAGAGTTCGCCTCAGAGCCCCGGAGCTTCCTTAATCCGAACCTGCCGCTGCCCCGCAATCGAGTTTGGACTGCTCCATTTTTTTCGGACACCTTTCAGGCAACCTTTTGCATTTCAAACTGCTCCGGGGATAGATTTCCCAGGTAGCTATGCTTTCTTCTAC